>Ga0214543_1004118_pt1 | contig 27782 bp, 10 predicted proteins | sample CNSS2metaG_FD_160094 | JGI IMG/M metagenome (GOLD analysis project Ga0214543, IMG submission 160094) | Root nodule microbial communities from cowpea collected in UCLA plant growth center, Los Angeles, California, USA - CNSS2 | ecosystem: Host-associated > Plants > Roots > Nodule | place: USA... | reverse complement strand
GACTACAATTTTGTTGAGAATCCGCTTGAGAATCCAAGAAACTCAAATAACTAAATTCATGCTCTTCCATAATGAACTATAATAAAAAAAGAAATTTTAATAAGTAAATAACCCATCTAAATGCATAAAGAATGCAACACGTATCACAGAAAACGAGTGAATGCAACACGTATCAAAAATTGAAAACTAATTGCATGTTCATATTCAAAAATTGAAATCTAATTGCATGTTCATATTCATTGCATAATTTAAGTTAGAAAATTCACCAATCACACAGACTCACATTAAAAATTCACCAATAACACAATATACACACCAACACACAAAATCAAATTATGAAACGGAATACTATGAAACGAAATAGTTATTCCGTTTCACATCTTTAACACACGGATTATGTAATCCGTTTTAGAAAAACAAAATTTTGGTTTCTATTTCATGTTCAAGTGTGTGGACTTCAAGTGTATGATGTGTTGGACAAAACATCCATACAAATAAGGAGCGGAAATTTTAACCAAATAAGTTATTCAATTCTGATACATATGCAAGGATACAAAATCATAATTTATACGAAACGGAATACAGAATCCGTTTCATACAGTATGAAACGGATTCTGTATTCCGTTTCCCATACATTTTCAATTCCAAACAATCCTTCAAACAAATTCAATTTACAAAGTATGAAGGCTAACCTGACGGAAATACCACTTGGAGGAGCTAATGTAGTTACTTAGAAGAACTTCCTTCAAAGAATCAACCTTCAATCACAATAATAATCACAATAATGCACTCAGTGTGTGACAGAATGAACAAAACAATAATCAAATGCATGAATAAACAAACGAGGATACAAACCTCTTTCAGGGACCACCAACGAACGAAGACACGAGGGACCACTGCAGAGAATGAAGGGCTGAAGCACTGCAAAGGGCTGAAGCATGAGAGGGACCACTGCACAGAATGAAGGTCTGAAGAAGCACGAATGAAGGGATGAAGTACGTATACTAACGTTTTGGGGGTGCAGCGAGGTTGACGCAGTAAATGAAATTTACTGCGTCCGTACCACTTTCAACCATTCTCAACCATTCTCACAGAATATTAAATAAGGGCAGAAATGTAAATTTTGGGGATACAGGAGATTTGTTGGAGGTGCAGGGAGAAGGCCCCCTCTGTACTAGTTTGAGTTAGCAGTGACCCAATCAAATTTAGTGGAACAAAAGTAGCATGACTTTTACTTTACGCACCTCCATAATTTTTAAATTGATATATTACCCTTTTTAAACATAACTTTTAAGAATTTTTAAATGAGTTAATGCGATCATTTTATTTCTGTTTTTACTGCTAAAAGTAAGACAAGACGGGCTGATATGCTAAATAAAATGGGTCAAAAATCTTGACATGTCGTCGAAAACAGACTCATGATAAACTTTTTAAAATTTAATTTTTATTCATATATATTTTTAAAATAAATTTAATTATGTAAATATTTTCTAAGTTTTTAATTTATTAATTGATATTTCTAAAAATAAAAATAAGAATATGTATATTTTAAATTATTTTTTAAGTTATAATATTATTATATATTTTCATTCTGTAAATAATATAATACAAAAAAAAAATATTCTAACTTAAATTTTTTTTTTTATTTAAAAAAAAAAAAAAAACAAGTTAACTCACTAGCCAGCTCCTCCCTTGCCTTTGGCAGGTTAGACAGGATTCACTAAAGCGAATTAGTAGGTCCAAAACACTAATTGGCCCATCAAATAAGACCCACTTTACTACACCAGCAGTGACTTGGCTTTCGAATGATTTGCTTCGTAAATCTTATGTAATGAGTTTATCGTAATTTTTAGAACATGATTTTCATAGCAGGATTTCTGGAATAAATTTTCCATAACACGTTAAATCTCTCTCGAACAAAACTTAAAAACCAAAATAATAAACCTCTCATGATACCTTTTAAAACGAATTTTCTAAAATAAACTTTCAAAATACATAACTTACATTCAAAAATATTTTTTTCACAATAAAATTTCTAGATCATAAATAACAACTTATAAAACGAACTCTTTAAAATGAGTTTTCTTTCTAAAATGGCATTTTTCTCTCTTCTTCTGTGTATTTTTCTTCCTTTCAGAAATGTATCGAAAACAGAAACGAGCGACTGCGACAGTGGTGACATGAAAACAATATTTTAATATTTTTTTATTAGTGTGGGATGAACTAAGAATAATAAGGGTAAGAAAAAAAAAAGCCTATTCACATATCCAAACGGGTGTTGGAAACAAACAAGGTAAAAAATCTTGGATGTTTTAAAATAAAAGTAAAAAATATTAATTTGATGTATATACGTTTGGCATTTTGTTTCGCATATCTGAAAGATTTAAAACTATTTACATCTACTTATGTCATAGTTTTGCATTTGTACTGATAAAGGCAGAAGATTAGATAGAATCGCTGTTATGAGTCAGCACGAATCTGGTAAGCCAATTGAAACACGAGGACAGTGTGAATGCGAGCGCCATATTATTGTATTATCTTTTTGGTTAAAAAAATTATGATATTTATTTTCATTTTCTTCTGTAAAACATGTAATTATTCGATGCCTTTATGACAAACTACGACTACTATATTACTCTTACTGCTATTTAATACACACAAGATATGTAACATTTTAGTATGGATGTTTAAAATTGCGATAATTAATATAAACTAGTTTTCGGAATTTAATATTTTTTTGAAATAAGGTAAGCCTCTGAAAATAAAATATTGGACAGCTTTCAATATTTTCTTTCTTAACCCACCAAATAATTAGTACTGGATAATTAACGCAATAATATTCTTCACTAAACCACAAGCCAGCGTGTGATGAACACGTTCCAACAACTCAACCTCGTCCACACATGTTACTATTTTTTTTTTTTTTTTGACAATGTTCCGCTTGTGTTCTCTTTTTCGGCAGTACATGGAAACTTAGTAGAAACAAATTCTGGAAAAAAAAAAATCTTTCTATATAACAGGGATGAATATAGTTGGATCGGGTCATGTTAAGAAGGTAACGTGGGTTGACTCAACGTAGTCTATTGGTCTCATTAAGTTATTCTTATATAATCCACAAGGTTGTCTATTAAGCCACGTGTTGATTTATATTGTGTTATTTTGATAATTTAACTGTTTTCTTTTAATATTTTGTTAATAATTTAGGTTGTGTAAGTTATACTATTTAAATATTTTATACGAAAGAAAAAATAATTAATTTTACATGATTTATTTATTGTATATTTTACTGAATATGAGAAACTTCGTTTTAGGGGAAATTAAGTCAATCCAAAGTTATGAAATTAGATATTTATAATTTTTTGGGACCAACCCGCTTCTCCCCATTTTTTAGCTTATCATAAGAGAGACAGCGTTGGCATCCTCATATGTTTGAGAAAAAAAAACACACACACACTCAAACACATGAATTGGTTACCATATCGCACATCAAATTTGGTTCAATGCTACTTATTTTTAGGCTTAGTCTACATCAAGCCAACTCAGGAATGTTTAGATTTGAGTTAGGTCTCATACTATATAATAAAACGTACCAAAAACAGAACAAAAGGACAAGCTTGTGAGCATCGAAAATTTACCTTTAAATGTCAAAAGTGAAAAATAAAAAGGATTGAAAGAGAACAATTAATATGGCCATAAAGTATTTACTCATTAGCCTACTGATTTCATCTTCATCACCATCCTTTATTCTGTCCTTGTTTTTACAATTTTTTCTTTCTCCCTTGAATTTACAAAAGTCAAACCTCTTTATCTACAACGTTTTACAGTGTTTGCGAGTTGATTGGAAAAGCATTTGGCTCTCCAACAAATTACCAATACCAATAATAGAGTAGGCTCAGTTTTAGAAAACTTGGACTTTGAGTGCATTGGAACACTTTGGATATAAAAAGAACCAAAGACTTTCAGTGTAATTTTCTCAACCAGTGAAACTTCATCGTTCAATCAATTGTTTGAGTGTCAAACTCACTGTTCTTAACTTTTAAAACCTTCAACTTTCAAGTTCATTTTTTTCTCTTGTGTTTGTTTGACACATGCAAACTATGTGTTTCAAAATCTAGTTCAGCTCAATGTACTAATTCCGTGTCAATTCTAAGCTATATTCATTTTGGATTTCTTCTTTCGAGCTTTTTTTTTTTTCTTTTCTTTAGTTTTTTTTTTAATTTGTTGGTTGATGTTTGAATCATAAACATTAGGTAAATACACTATTGTTTATAAATAAATAAAAATCCGTAATTTAAAATAAAACAAAAATATATTTAATAAAAATACACCACTGAAAACAATTTCCTCCCTTCTTTATTCTTTCAAGATAGTGTGACCATCTATCAATTTGTCCCTCGAATAAAACAAAGTGACGTGAAAAATCTGTAACTCTATTTTTCTCCTTGTTTTCGGACGAGTTATGTTGCTGCGTTTCTCATCGTCTCATTAACGTAAAAAAGTTACGATATATAAACTCGAATTAATTTATTTAAAATTTTATAAAATAATTGTCCTTTGCGTAATCATTCAATTTTAAATTTAATTCAACCCTTTTAAATTTTATTTATAAGATAAAATTTGTGTATATCATTTTTTCTTTTGGAAATTAATCTAATTTTTAATCGACTTAATACTTTTTCATTTTCAAAGATATACATCTTAAATATTTTGAATATGAAACTAAATGGTAATAATGGTTCAATAATCACCTAATACATCATAAAATAATAAATTTAACAAACAATAAATCTTAATAAAATAGACTAATATTATATTAAATTGATCAAATCTCCTCGTATAAAACTTTAACAAAAGGAAAAAAATTATATGTGGATTTTGAAATTTTTACGCTTTTACAATAATTTTTAAAGAAATTATTAAATTCAAAGAAATAGATAAATCACATTTAAAAACACTTATAATAAAAACATGTCTTTTTTAAAACGTATATTTATCTTTTTTATATTTAAAAGGTTAGGTATTTTATTTAAAATTTATTTTTGAGTTTTGAGATTTTGTCATGAAAAAAACTAGTCTTTGAATATAATTTGAAGAAAAAAAATGTCTATAATATATTAAGGTCTTAAGTTTAAGTTTCCTTCTCAAGTCTCAAAATTTTCACAACTTTTCAAAATTATTTTAATATTAATCATTAATACAAAAAATTTAAAAAATTATTGTTTTCCTTAATTCAATAATAAAACACTTTTTTTGTAAACTTAAATTATCTTTATATAGAAAACTTAACTTTTAAATATATTCAAATTAATCTATTATTCACCAAAAAAAGACTAAATCTTAATCTAGTTAATAGTTTTGTGGACAAAAATTTAGTTTCTCGTCAAAATATATGCAAAGAAAACTCTCGAGAAACTTACACAATCTAAGAGTACTGAAAAATAAAACTGGACAGTAGAAACACATTTATAATTCTATAATTCTAATACACATCTAACAATAAAAAACAAGAACACAACTAGAAAGAAAAAACATACTAACAAAAAATGAGGATGAAAAAATTTGTTTACACGGATAATATGAGTGTCAAGAAATGTAATTTGCCAACAAATTTTATAAAGGCAAAGTTGTCCTTTAAAATTTTAAAAAAACTTTGATACAAAATAAGTGACATTTTCAAGATCTCTACAAAAAGTTAAGGTAATTTTTTTTATAATGCTAAATTTATGTATTTGTAACTAATAATTTCAAATATTAAAATATTGTTTGCTTTTATAATATAGGAGATGTGTTAAGTTAAAAGAGATGTTATAAAAAGGTTATCAAGTTAAAGAAATGAATTTCAATGTAGTATCAAATTGATGTTTTATTTTTTATTTAAAAAACAAATTTTAAATGTTTAACACTATTTTTTGTTGATTTTTATATTAATTTAATTTTTTGATGTTTAATTATATTTTAATTTTAGCAACATTAAAAGTATAGTTTTTTTTTTTTAACTTTGATGGGTTGAATACTAAATAAAAGTTAGTTGAACAACATTTAAGATCATTTTTGTTTTTTTAAATATAATAAAACTGATTATTAAGTCAGATTTGATTTATTATCACAGTTAATTATGAATTTTTACGATATTCAATACATATTAATTATCTTTAACTAGTGTATACCGATTAGCAAGATTCATAAAATATTTTTTTTGATATTTTTTTAAACATAATATTATAATTAATTTAATTGAAATATATCAATACTAAATAAATTTTGAAACTTTTTTTTAAATTGAAATATTATAACTAATTTAATAAAAAATATTGAGGCCTCTTTATTTGAAGTTGCAAAGAGTGTTTCATTTATTTTACTCTTACGTCGATTTTGAATTTGAAGCACGCCTTCAATTTTGAAAAAAAAGAAAAAATAAAAACCAAATTTATTTGTCTGCTAATTTATTTGAAAATTACTCATTTTTTGAATTTGTTTAGAAAAGTGGTCCAAAACAACGTAAAATGGCTTATTTGCGATCTGCGTTTGCAGAATAGGAGTCTCTTTTATCTTTCGTTTTAAAAATAGATAAATGTAGAGGATAAAGCAAGAAAGAGACAGTTTCCACGGTGCTACTACCTTAAATCGCGTACGTACACGTGCACTCCAATTTCTCTCTGCGACACGTGTCATTCTATTAGTGAGGAATCCGAGTGCCTTGGTTTCCACCAATCAGAAATGTGCAGTCAGATATTTTGATTGACATTCATACTTCCCTCCCTCCATCATCATCAAACGTCTTTATTCCCACCACTAATTTCACCATCCAAAACAAAACCCTATTTTTGTCTTTTCAGTATCCAAATAATCAAACCAACAGCAACGGTATCCATTTAAATTATTTTTTTATTCTCAGTTCAAAAACAATTTGATTTTTTCACCGATAGCCTGGGTAAAGTAATAAATATGTTATTACTTAATTCAATTAGTTAAATGTCACACATATTTAAATGTCATTACATAATCAAGTTTTAATTCTTAAAAAATATTTCAATACGTTTTTTTTAAAAAAAAAATTTATTAATATTTTAACTTTATTTATTATTTTTATTATTAAATTTTAATATAAATATCAATACTTAACTTTATAAATCAATTTAAATATTAATATTATTAATAACTTTTTTTAAAAATGATTATATATGTTTTGGTCCCTCAAGTTTCAGCCAAATTTAGAATTAGTCACTCATCAAAACTTTTGACCAATTTAGTCATTCATCTTCCAAAATGCGTGAATTTAGTCCTTTTAACCAATTTTTGTTAAGTTTATCTGATGTTTCAAGCGTATTTCATGATAGTATTTAAATTATTTACACTGTTTAACACATTTTTGCTTCAATGTTAATTTAAATACTATCATAAAATATGCTTGAAACGTCATATAAACTTAACAAAATTTGATTAAAATGACTAAATTCACGCATTTTGAAAGATGAAGGACTAAATTGGTATAAAGTTTTGATGAGGGACTAATTTCAAAATTCACAGTAATCTTGAGGGACCAAAAACATATTTAACCCTTTTAAAAAAAATTAATATATATTTTTAAGTTATAACTCAATTAACTTTTTTTTTAAATATAAATACGAAACTGGTACATCAAAAGAAACAAAGCGGGTACATCCTGCTAATTAATCAAATCTTATAACATACGATCTTTTATTGTGCTACTTGAAATATTAGATTAGGCTATAACTTTTCGTAGTCATGTCGCTCCTCTGCTTCCTTAATTTGTGTACTCACAGTTTTGATTAATCAGAATTTTCCTCCTATAAGGATAAATAAAATGAACTCGTTGATTTATAATATTTTAATGTTGACATTACTACAATTTTAATATGTAGTTTCTACTTCTTTTTCAATAATATTATTTCACATAATATAGTATTTTATTGATAAAAAAACTCCTTTAGTTATTACTACCCACTTTCATTTTCAACATATTTGATAAATGTGACAAGACATTAAAAAAAAAAAATTATATAACTACCTAAAAACATGTTTGTATACAGACTAAACTTAATATTAAAACCCAGACAATTTTCTATGTAACGTTATATGAAATAGGTTATGTATTCACACTATAAAAAATATATTTTATTATCTATGATCAGTTAAAATAAATTGGTATTTTTTACAATAACATAAAAGTCATACTCGTTTTATTTTTTAACTGATAATGTAACTGATAATTTTCAAATATTTTAGATATTATATTTTTAATTATTGTGTTTTTATTTTTATTTTTCAGTATGTATAAATATTACTTTTTTTTAATTATACATCTCCATTTAATATATTTTTTTCTATTAATATAGTATCATAAATAATTTTTTCATAGTTATTTCAATAATATTTTTATCTTGAAAATTTATCTTTTTCTTTCAAATAAATTTATTATTAAAAATATTTTGTAATGTGTTATTGATTATTTAAGAATAGTTTCTAGTGATTTAATTGATTTTTCTGCATTCATATTAATAGTATTCTTAATTATATTCTTATCTTTAATACTTGTCTTTTTCTTTCAAATCAATTTATTATGAAAAAATCAGTTATGTCTATACTCAGTGTTTTTTATTTGATTTTAAATAGTTTGTAATGATCTCATGTAATTTATAACATATATTCTTTTCAATTTTTCAACATAATGAATTGTTTGATTAGATCCAATCTAATTTATTTAGAATGAATTAATAAACAATATCGATAAATGACTGTGTCAAAGAAATACCACCAACTTTCATGCTTCAATATTAAAACTAGATAAACATCATTGAAAAACATTTTAACATTTTAGAAACTGAGACAAAACAATTATGTTGCGTTATTCTGAAGAGAAATCTTATAAGCACATTCTTCTAAATATATACTGATTAAAATTATTAAAAACCACAAAATTTGCTAAGTTTTACCTCTTATTTAATAAATGTAGCATTTGTTACTCTTTAGTAATCTATAAATAATAAAAACCCTGCACCGAACAAGAAAGAGTATCCCCATTTTCTTAATATAATCTAAAAACTACAAATTGACTTAAACAAAATTAAAGTATATTTATTGAATTAACCAATACAATAAAGTCACTTATGATTTCCACCCATATAAGGAAAATAACAGAAGTTGAAAGGGTGAATATTTATCATTTCAGTCTCTTTCATACATAAATTTCAAAGAAAATAAAACAAGTTGAACGATAAATATTTATATTTTCGTTCTCTTTCATCAATGAATTTCAAGATAACATTAAATATTTTTTAAACTTTCAATAAATTATCCCCTCACATCATTAATACAACATCTCCAACTTTACAACCTCAAAAAAAATTATAACATTATTGTTGTAGCAAATATAATTTTTAAAAATTTAAATAAATATATTTTTGTTGTAAAATAAAAATCAACAAAAACTTTGATGAGTTTCGTATGAACCTCAAAAAAATTATTTATACTTTCAATTTTAATTTTATTTTAAGAACTCCAACAAATATGAATATTTATCGAAAAACTTCATTGAAGGATGTAAATGCAAGAATTAAAACAATAATTTTATTTACTAATAAAACAAGCATATTTAATACGTTTGTCAACTTTTTATAAGAAATACTTTTAAATTTTTTAATTTTGTTATGAAAAATATTTTGTAAAGAATTGTTATTATTTATTTTACAAAATATGTTGTATAAAATACTTTTTATATAAAATTTTATAATAAAAATATTTATGAATTTTATAATTTTGAAAAAATATCATCTAAAAAAATAATTCATGAATTAAAATTTTTAGAAAAAATAACAATAAATATTTTTTTATAAACTTTTTTAACAAATTTTTAAAAAAATGATGTATACAAAATTCAGTAGTGATTTTTAAGTCTTGATTATAAACAATTCTTATTTTAAGACATTTTTGACGTGATCGCACGTACAGATAAGAATAATTAATTTTGTTAAAGTTCTAAATAATACTGTTGCTATACTATATTTAATTTTATTATCAATAAAATTTAATTATTGAAAACACACATTTGTAATATTTAATAAAGAAAACAAAAAATGAACGTTTGATAAAGAAAATGTATAAAACGTTCCAAAAAAGATACTATCAATTTAGTTAGATTGTGCTACACATTGAATAATGTATTACGATATTTAAACGTAAGCGGTTCCATTCAATAAGTCAACACTGTTAATAAGCACAAAATACCATGATTAAAATATGTAATTTTTCTATTGTTATTTATAAATAAAGAGTATCAGTATCTAAAAACACTGGTTAAAGATATATAATATATTTTAAATTTTATGAAAATGGCATAATTATCAATAACATTAAATAATTTTGACTCAATTATCATAAATATAATTTCATTTTAAGTGATGGATAAAAAATTCAAAAATAAATACAATTTTAATTAATAATCTATTTGATATAAATCTATTAAAAGTTAAAAATTATTAAATAATAAATAACTATATTTTAATAAAATAAAAATTTTAAAATAATTTAATGTAAAAAATAATTATTTTGAAGGAGTGAAAAAAAGTATCTCTCTAATAATTTAAACATTTGAAATATACGATTTTTGGTTTTTGCACAAATTTATAATTTATAATCTTTGCACTTTGACATGAAATTCTTCAAAAATACTTATTGTTACTTTTCAAATTAATTTTCTTTTTTTACGTTTAATTCAATTTAAATTTTAACAAAATTAAAATATATTTTTTTTATTATTTAATTATATATATAATTTTTATAATTGTGTATCAAATAAATTATTATTATAGTTGTATTTATTTATGAATATTTTTGTCCTTTAAATAAAATAAAATTACATTTATGATAATGGAGTCAACATTTAGTTAAGGATTAAATATATTTTTGGTTCCTTAATTTTCAGTGAAAATTGAAAATAGTCTCTCTCCAAAACTTTAGACTAATTTCGTCCCTCAACTTTAGAAATACGTGTATTTAGTCCTTATAATCATATTTTTTCAAGTTCAGTTGATGTTTCAAATACGTTCTTCAGCTAATATTAAAGTGAAAAATGAGTTAAATAATGTAAACAATTTAAATACTATCGAGAAACACGTTTAAAATGTTAAATAAACTTGACAAATTTATTTAAAAAGGACTTAAATCTACCTAACTTTTAAAGAGGACAGACTAAATTGATTTAAAATTTAAAAAAAAGATAAATTTCAATTTTCACTCAAATTTAAGGATTACATATAAATTTAACCCTTTATTTAATATTACAATTAATTAAACACTTATTTAAAATTCGAAACATATTAATGAGCTTTATTCAATACTGAAACGCTTGTTAACATTATTAATAAATAAATCATAGATTATTATTATTATTATTATTATTATTATTATTATTATTATTATTATTATTATTATTATATTTTTATGTGAATAACTTGTGAAAATATTCGATTCCCAAAACAATGTTATTGTATATGTGTTTTTTATAAGTTAGATCTTTGGACTATTTTTTGTAAATGTACACACTTTTATTATAAATTTTAAAAGGTTCTAAGTAATGAAAATGATTTATAAAAATGTATTTTTTCTACTCTAAACCCTAAACACAAAGTAATAGTTAAATATAAATTTTGACCAATTTAGTTATTTATCTTTAAAAATGTGTGAATTTAGCCATTTTAACTAAATTTTGTTAAATTTATCTTACGTTTCAAACGTATTTTATGATAATATTTAAATTGTTTACACTATTTGACACATTTTCATTTCAATGTTAATTTAAATATTATCATAAAATACGTTTAAAATGTCAAATAAATATAACAAAATTTGGTAAAATGAATTAAATTCACGTATTTCCAGAAATGATAAATTAGTATAAAGTTTTAAAGAGAGACTAATTCTAAAATTCACTAAAACTTGAAGGAGAAAAAACATATTTAATCCACAAAGTGATTTAAGTAAAACTAAATAATATAGGAAAAAAAAAGTTCACACATATATTAACATTTACTACTTTCTAGTATTTTCTTAAAAAAATTATCCTAAAACAAAGAACATATAAAACCATATTAGTTAAATTTAGAAAATAAATAAAATATCATTAAATGAAATAAAAACAATTAAAACTTATTTATGTTTAAAAGAAGACAGAAACGTATTCTTTTAAACAAATGAGAAGATGGTATTACAATAAATACATTTACGACTTTTGCCTCATATAAAGAAAATAAAAAAGTTGAAGTACAAATATTTATTATGTCATTCTCTTTCGTCCATAGATTTAAAATAACATTAAATACATTTTTTTTAATTTTAAAACTTGAAGAATACTTAATCTCTTCAGTTATTCAATTCTTTTTTCTTTAAATTGAATAACTCTTAATTTCTTGAGTTACTTTTATCAATATGTGTTATTATTATTAAACATAACTTTTATTGTTAATAATTTAAGTATTAAAAAACTTGAATATCATATAAAAAAACACACATAAATTTATTATTTTTAATTTTAAATTGAATGTGATATCATGTGAATTGAATTCTCTTTAATTATATTATTTTCATTAAAAAGATAACTCATCAATTATTCATTAAAATTTCTTAATTATTTTATAAATTGAGACTTAATTAAGGTCTTAGGTGAATAACCTATGCCAATATTTAATACCTAAATTTTGATAATTTTTGAAATAGTATTTTTAAAATGAGTTTAAAATAAAAAAAAATAAAAAAATGATAAATCACTTATAAAATAGAAAAAAAAGGAAAGGTTGAGTTTACGGTGGGTCATTATATAATTACATCTTCCGTTTTCAATGGTTTCGTCGTCCCTGGCACCAGTTCCACTTAGCCCTCAATTGAAATTACTGTTCTACCCTCTGCCCCACCTGCTTCTTGCAGCATCCAACGACCAGATCCATTCCCTGACTACCTCCACGTTCGCCACTTTATTCAGGAAAAAATGCCATTCACGTAATTAACACCTCTATACACACCAATTATAATAAGCTACTATTTATATTAAACAAGTGTCATTTTAATAAACAAAAATATTAAATAAAAAGTGTGTCATTATACCTATCATTTAATATATTGAGTGAGAGATGGAATGAGTGGAAAGACATAATAAAATGGTACAATAAATTAGACCATGTGAGACCAATAGAAATAAATAAAACAAATAAAATAAAATAAAAAAGAATAAAAAAGAGATAAAAAAGAATAGAGAAATGTTGGAATACATTGGTTGTTTTATATAACTCAAAGACCCATCCCTTTCTATTTCTTTCCTTCTTTCCGATTCACAGAAACAACTCCTCTCTACTCACAAACCCTTCTTCCTCATAACAAAAACAACCCACCCTTTTCCCCGTTTCCCCAAACCCTAGAATCTCTAACACAGATCCTCATCGTTTCCCATCCAATTCCCAACCATTTCACCGCATCCCAAACACCGTTGACCACACTCGAGGTTTATCCAACACCCACCAAAAAAAGCTCCGTTTTTGTTTCCTGGGTCACGTTTTTCCTTCCTTTTTATTGGGCATAGGAATGTTGGGTACTGGCTTGAACTTCGGGCGCGCTCGCGGAGAGGATCGGTTCTATTCTCCGGCGAAGGCTCGCCGGCCGTTTCACACCATGGAGAACGATAAGCTGCGTAGGGCCCACAGCGATGTCACCGGGAGAGACAAATCGGTGGATTTGGGTAACCGGGTACCGGAGAACCGGGTCGGGTCGGATGAGGAGGAGGCGAAGAAGAGTGGCGCGGTGCCTTCGTGTGAACCGGTCGTGACCCGGTTGAGTAATCTGGAGCGGTTCTTGCAGGCGATCACGCCCTCTGTGCCTGCTCAGTATCTTCCTAAGGTTTGCTTTTGAGTCACTGTAGCAAGTGTTTTGAAAAAGTTTCTGACGGGGTTGTTGGTGAAATCGTGTTTATTTTATTAGAATTTGGTTTTTTGGGTTATTGGAAATTGATTTAAAGTTCCTGTCTTTGTTTGCTACGGCTGCATTCAATGGGTGGAAGGTTTAGCTTTTATGGCCGTGTTTGATTATGGAAGGGACCATGGATTGGATTTTTTGGTGAGAGTTAATAAGAAAAGAAGCAAAGTTTTCGTGCTTTGAAAAGAAAAAGAAAATAATGCCATTATTATGAATTAGGTTTTCCTTTGTGTGTGTGGAACTGTTAAGTGTAAAAGTTTTTCTTGGATCTTGCAGAGGACGACGAGAGGACTTAGGGCGTGCGATGAGGAGTCTCAGCCCTACTTTGTTCTTGGTGATTTGTGGGAGTCCTTCCGCGAGTGGAGTGCGTATGGCGCTGGAGTTCCGCTTGTACTGAATGACAAAGATAGCGTTGTCCAGTATTACGTTCCTTATCTCTCTGGAATCCAAATTTACTCCCAGAATGTGAAGCCAACTGTAAAGTCAAGGTATATTTCTTGTTTTGGTCCTTGTAAAGACTATTCATTTTAGTGACTGTTTGAAAAGGCTCGGCATGAAAATGCAAGCCAAACAATAGAGTGGTTTTTTGGGTCGTTTATTGCATGTTCTAGGATTAAATTAAAATTCATTTTTGGTTTTCTACCATTTTGAGATCTGCTGTGCCGATGTGGAGGATATTACCTTGTTCTCACTGGTTTAGCTACTTGTATGATAATGTAATTATTTGGTTCTTTGATAGGCAACTTGGGGAGGATAGTGACAGTGATTTCAGGGACTCTAGTAGTGATGGTAGCAGTGATTGTGAGCCTCTACATGGAAGGGGATTGAAATACATGAGGGAGCAAAGAAATCTTCCCTATCTGTCGGATGAAGTACCTCAACGGATGAGTAGATTATCTTTGAGAGACCAGAATTCCCTTCCTCAAGATGGGTTTTCTAGTGATGATGGAGATTCTGTCAATCCTCAGGGTTATTTGATTTTTGAGTATCTTGAACGTGACCCTCCATACAGCCGCGAGCCTTTGGCTGATAAGGTGCGCTGACTGACTCTATAATGCCATATTATTTGCCCTGTTCACAATAGAATTTTGGTAATTTGTTATCACTGGTTTTTCTTTGTTGAGTCATTTAATTCTGTTTTCTTTTATGTGATGAATAGATACTGGACCTTGCTTTTCGTTTCCCTGAATTGTTGACCCTTGGAAGTTGTGATATACTATCATCAAGTTGGATATCTGTAGCCTGGTATTCTTCTTTAATTTTGAGCTTTGATATTCAGCTTACGCATGCACGATGGACTTACATGTTCTATGATTTGCTTGCAGGTATCCAATTTACAGGATACCAACTGGTCCAACATTAAAAGATTTGGATGCTTGTTTTCTGACATACCATGATCTCTGTCCACCTGTGGGAGGTAGCAATTTTTTTGCTTCATTTGTGCTTTATGTTGCTTTATAACCAAGTTTGATTTCTATTTTGTTTGTGCTGCAATATATGTACCAATATTAAGAGTTGAGGGCGTGGGTATGCATCCATCTCTCAACATAATTAGAGGTTCTAAATTGAATACTTATTTGGAACCTTTCTTTATACATGATACAAAAATGTTATTTTAGAATCTCCTCATCATGCACTGGATAGGATGTATATTGATGTACATGATACAATTTTATGAATACATGGTTTATGTCTTGGCATATATTAATTGTTTTAGTCATACCACCGCAAATCATTTTACTGCTTCGTTTCGATGATTTTACCAATTTTATTGGCCTAGTAAGATATTTTCAAAATTTTGAAATGTGATACATTTGTGTCTTGTTTTTAAGCTTAAGAGTGTCATTCTGGATTTGTTGGGGTTCTTAATTATTCTACTAAAAAGGCTTGCGTTTTTTTTTATCACGGGAACATGTTTCTATTTAATTGCACATTTTGCCATTTATAGGTGCATGCCGCATAATAATGAAAGTGTTGTTAGATGCCGCAGAAGAACCATTTTCCGTTTTCTAATTTGCACCAGTTGATTTATTGAAAAATGCCTTCTTTTTTTTGTTTCAGGTTCACAAAGGCAGACTCAGAAGCCACTTCCTTCTGAGACGGATAATGTCCATAGAATGTCTTTACCTGTTTCTGGGCTTGCTTCATACAAGTTCAAAGGATCTCTGTGGACTCCTAGTGGTGGACATGAACGCCAACTAGCTAGCACTCTTTTTCAGCGGGCCGATAACTTGTTAAGACAGCTTCAAGTCAGTCACCCAGATTTCCAGTTTTTTAGCCGTTGATGATATCAAATTCACTGTAATATTATAATACTCTGGATATTTAAGAACTGGTGATTAGTGTTTGGTTAATTGTTTAGATGTTATACTTGATTGGGGTTGGAGTTAATAACTTATTTGACAAAAGGTAAAAGGAAAATTGGAGAAAGGATGTTAAGCACCGTCCTTTGTATTTCTCTGCATTGTTTGCTTCTGTAATAAGTGAATGAACAGGGAAGCTTTGGAGAAGCGGCAGTGTAGAGGCTACTTAATGTGTTCCTGGTGGATGTACAGATTAAAAAGCAGCTTCTCAACTACAGGCTGATTTGTTGGTTGCTACTTGCTTCATATGTATTGGTATGGTTTTCTTAAACAAACCAAAACAGGCTACTTTTTTTCTGTCCTGGCGATGCATTATATAGGACATAGTTTTAATTTCTTGGGGAATTTTACTAGATATGTTAGTAGTCTTATGCTTCAATTGCCCCAAACTTTCTGTATTTGAATTCTTATAGTAATCTTTGCTTTTAGATAATGCTAGAATTCAGTGAATGAACTTGTTCAAAATGTTGTTTTGCATTTTCTGTTTATGTTATAAAATTGGGTTTAGAAGAATCGGTTTTGACTTGGTGGTAAAAAATTCACTTGGGAGGAGTATTTAAGTGCAATCAAATTCATAGTTATTCTACCCGTCACATTTTTCTCTTATTTCACTCGTAAACCTTAGTAATTACGATTATTACTGTTTGACGGTGTTCTCTGAAGAGTGTTTATCATTAGCAGTGATAAGAATTTGAGAGCTAAATAATTTTTTAAGTTTTTGAAGTTCTGTTAATTGATTTTAGTCTACAAGAGAGGTTAAATTCATCTGACACTTACATATTTTTTGGAAGTGTTTATAGATAAAAATTATGAACAATTTCTAAATGCTAATTTTTATCTTGGAACACATTAACTCGAACAAGATCAAATAAATGTTAATTATTGAAATTGTTTAAATTTTCTTCCTTTTAACTAACGTTAAATATGTAGCGAAATTGTGATGTGTAGCAACTTAATAACTGGACTTTATCAGCCTTTCGTAGGAATAACCTGACTTGTACTTACGGCCCAATAGTATTCCATCCAATTTACTTGCTTACAAAGTACATAACATCCAACCTCAAACTTTGGAGTGATAATCTTCGGACTAATCCCTATTTTGACAATTCCATCAACAATTACCTCAAACCTTGTGATGCTGCTTGTTAATCTGTGAATGAACTGTGGAGCTTCGCCGCTTTATTATCATTACTTACTATGATTCATTCATTTATTAGGCCAGGAAACAATACTTGACATCTTTTTTTCCCTTATCCTTCTGTTAAGTATGTGAATAAATCTTACTTCAGCAACTATGAAATCTAAGAAATGTACCAAAGCAGGTACTTGAAAATACTTAAAAGCTCCAGTTCTTCAGGGTATATATCCATTGCAACCTTACCGATACAAAGAACTCGCGCTCGCCCTATGTAATATTAAATGAAGATATTATCTATTAGTATCTTATTCCATAATTTAAAAACTTGTCGAATTGTTATTAGAATAGATCTTATCTCTTCTTTTAGTTTCATATGGGATTTAGTATAGATCTTATCATTTATGCCTTGTCAATTAGTTCAACACAGATTCTACAAATGTACTTTACAGCATTTATCATTTACTTGGCTTAACAGCATTCAATTCATACCTTCTCCACCATGACTTACTCATTTGATAAAACCACTGATATCATGCTACATGCATTTATCAGTTGATCAAAAAGTCAGTAAGAGTAGCCAAATCTGTCACTGAAAAATCAGCATCCCATAAATGCAATTTCTGAAACTTCAACCTTTCCTATTGCAGCCTTGTTATAAGGAACTGTATATTGGTTATCCTCACTATTTCCTGGGAATTGAGTTAATCAGCATCAGAGTATGATAATATCAAAGAGCTGCTACAGATTGTACAGAATACAGAAGAATAATTCGAACAGGATCATATTTCTCCTTCCCTATCCTGAATGGTCTTAATTCATGCCTAAGTCAACAACACTACATTTTCAGAACATAAAACACTTACTGTCATACCTCAACAACATAGAATGAACCATGGAACTGTGCCCTACCACCAATGTGTTGCAAAGCTATTTAATGCACAGAGTGATATAATTAGTTGTGGTAGTTAGATAATTGAAGTAATGCAACCCACATGTATATAAATAGTCTTTTCATTCTCAATCAATTACTGAATGAAGCAGTTTATTGCTTCCTTTGACAATACCATCATGTTATGGTATTTTAGCTCAGAGCTCTGTCTGAGAGTAAAAAGATTTAGATTAAATAAAATTATCGAATTTTGTTTTTGCGTGTCTGATTATAATTTTTTTTATATTATTTGCTTTTGTTATTTGAAACAAATTTATGTATGAAAAATGAATTACATTGCTAAAATGGAACAATTACAGAATTACCGATAAAGATTGTAATCTAAGTCAAGTATCATAATATCAAGAATAAAGACCAAAATCGTTATAAATAAAGATAAATTCATTCTTGAAACCTAATCTCAAATATTCAGTTTATTTAATCTTGATGACATTAACTATTATTGGTAGATCTACTGTCAAAATAATTTATTGATAAAAGAGATAATGAGAAGAAATAAGGAGAGAAATCTTTATTAGTAAGATAATTCAATTTTCAAAATCTAATTCTAAATATTCATCTGATTTTGATGTCATTAAATCGTGTGATTTATGTATTAGGATTTGGTGTCATTAATTAATACTTTTTTATATCCCCTTAACTTAGATTGTTATTTTATATAATCAAGGCATTTTAATCAAATCCTAACAAACCAAAAAATACAAAGTAAAGATAGAAAATATCTATATCTATATATACAAATTCAATTTTTTTACATCAAACAAATCACAGTAATAATTTTACCATACTTAATGCAAGAACAATTATTCGAAATGGTTAGTTATCAAATAAATCATGATCCAATTATATCTGATGGAAACATTACCCTTTGATATAATTAGAAATATTATTTTGCTTTATCATTATTATATATGAATAAGTTCCTAACAAAATACAGATAAGTAAAAATAAATTGAGAGAAAAATACAGATAAGTAAAGGTGGAACTTATTTATTTATCTATTTTATGTTATCCAACCTTTTTACATAAAATAGATTAAAATAGATTAGACGGTAAAAACAATAAATAAAATAAAATAATTTGTTTTTGTGCTATTATTTCATTTATATAAAATATATATTAATTTTATAAACTCAAACAGATAGTTATGTACAGTATAAAGATAAAGTTTTCTCATCCTCATAACATCAACTCAACAAATTATACATATACTTAGCAACATGTTCTATTCAAATTGCAAGCTTTGCGACTTATAGATATTTTCTAGATAATCAAATTTCATCTTATAAACTCTAGTTAATTAACAAAATCAATCCGGTAAGAAAATATAAATTTAACAAACTCAATTATCTCCAATATCATTTTTAAACTATTCATTTACATGATATAATATATAACAATATAAATAATAATTTCTATTTGAGAGGTTGTCTCTAATTATATAAATTGTCTCGTATGAGTTGACCCAAAAATTAATATATTTTAACTTGGGATATCATGAGGGAAGATAATTCAAACGTACATATTTTTCTAATTTATATCAAACTATTTCCTTACTATTTATGATTTTATTTAGTTGGTCATCAGAGCATTATTAGTACATGAACGGAAACTTCATTTGATATATAATCTCACAAAAAAAATAAAATTATTGTTTATCACTATTCACCCACTTATTTTGCAAGATATTCCATCTCTTGAAAACATTGAGAAATCCATTAAATGTGTTTTTCTTGTTCAATGCGTTGCTTCATCAATGAACATACTGTATGCATGCAGAGAAAGTTGCTTCCTTAGCATTGGTTGCTTCATGAAGCACCATCGCTTCTCCTTAAAAAAATTTAAAATATGAAATAAAGAAATGATATTCTAACCAGGGGCGGAACTTAGTGTTCACGTCATGGCTCTCCAACACTTTTTTTTCTTTCAAAATTTTTATATATTTTTAAAAAATATTTTATATATTATAATTTTATTTATATTAATTTAGTTTAAAAAAACCTTTTTTAAATTTAAAAATTATCTTTTTCTTTTTTATTATAATTTTTTTTATTTCTTTATTTGTTTTTTTTTTCGTGTCTCTATCTCTTTCTCTTTTTTTGTTTTTATTTCAATTTTCATCATCAATTTTTTATTTTTTTAAAAATCAAATTGCACTAAGGAAAAATTGAGGAGTTAAGAAACATTTTGGATTAAACAATTTCTGTTTTTGAATAAATTTATTTTTTACTCTTTTTTTTTTTCCGAAGTAATATGTGTCTTTTTTACGCTTTAGGCATATCTCTATCGGTTAGAGATCATAAAATCATGCTTTAATTGTCCATCAAACTCTTCTTTGAGTAGATAGAGTTATTTTAGACTTTAAGTCGTGTAAGGGAAGAACAAGATTATGAATCTCTAAGATAAGGAAATGTAATAATCTAGAAGTTATTATTTTTCTTAGAATATTGAGTCTTGGTTTTAAGATTTAGTTTAGAATATTCATAATTTAATAATTTTCTAAATAGGTGAGAGGTGACAAATTTATATTAGAAAAATTATGACAAAGAGTAAAATAATTGATTTTTTTTTTTAAATGGAAGGCTTGTGATGAGAATGAAAAAAGTACATCTGTGTCATATAAACTTGAGAAACTTTATGAGAATCCAAAAATTGAAGAAAATGAAAAACAACTCTCTAAAGTTCCTAAAGTTGTATATAATAAATTTTTAAATGCTTTAGAATGTGATCCGGAAAGTAACTTTTGCTCCTTTTTTTTAATATATTATTGTTGATGATAAATTTTATGCTACTTTTTTATATATATTATTGTCATATTTTTTGGATTCTATTGTTATGAGTGCTAGTTTTGAATAGAAAAAATGATGTGAGAAAATGAAAACTTTTTTAACTAAAAAAAATAATTTATATATAACAAATATAATTTGGCCCCCCTAAAATTTTTGTTGAAGTTCCGTCACTGATTCTAACAATTAAAATTTTAAAAATAATCTTTACATCTTATAAGAAATCTTCTTAATTTAATTTTATAATTTATTAATCCACGTCGAGAAAAAAAGTCATAAAAAATACATCAAGTTGTAAAATTGTTATCAAAATTTCATTGTTAGAATATTATTTTTTATAAAATAATATTATTTGAAACTAGCTTAAACATAAACAAATTATAGTTAATATTGACTTTTTTTTCCTGTAATGTTTTTATTTTGAATAAATATATTTGTAATTTCTAAATTTAGATGTGGAATAAATTAATTCATTATTCAAATTTTGATTTTTAAACTTTAAGAATAAATTGATAGTGTAAGTATAAAAAAGAAATTAATATAATGAGATTAAAAATATATATTTCTTATTTTTTAAGTTTGAAGAAAAAATTTGAAACATAGACAAATTCTAATAATTTAACGACTCATGACATATTTAATTTTTTCTTTTGAACAGACATTATATACACTAATGTAGGTAATGTATATTCACATATTTTTATAACAATGAATATAAATTATATGATTATCATTAACAAAATATAGTTAGTAAAATATACAAAATGTAATTATAATAAGATAGGTACAAAATTTCTTATTTGTCTCTTTAGTTAAAATAATTAATATGCTTAAGCAATTATAAATACAGAGCTAGCCAAAACAAGAGTTTAATTTTCATTACTACTTGTAAAATGGTTAATTTATTATTATTTATTTTAATAAAACAGATATTACAGTTTTAAGGTAAAACCAGAAAAATGTATAAACTAAGAAACTGTTACACAAAAATATATCATCTTTATTAATTGTTGTAGAGGTAGAAAATACCTCAATTTTTTTTTTCACATCACTTATTTTCATTTTTAACTTCTTCCAATGCCATAAGCATGAAAAATAGTTTTACTTAATTATTTAATTTTTACTATTCGTTACTGTCGTTTTACGTTACACTGTTTGTATGAAGTCAACTACTTTTATCATTTTAAATAAAATATAACTTAATTATTTATGATATATTCATATATTATTTTTTGACAGTTGGAGAAAAAAACTATAATAATTTATTAATTTTACAAGCTTAATTAAATTATAAATTAATAAACAAAGTATTGAAAAAATTCATTAATTAGATTTTTTATTCTTCAGCCATAATTTTGATACTGTTTTTATTATAACTTTAAAATGCATTTACTTTAATGTTTTAAAAACCTTTTTAATATATTTTAAAGACATCAAAATAATTACATAAAACATTTAACAGAATCTGGATTAAAAATAAAAATAAAAAACTCTAAGCCGACACTCTTGCAATATCAATATATTATTATCTTGATTTAAGTGTTGTGTTCCAAATGTGAATTGAAATGTGTGGTGAGTTGCAACGAAGACAGTATAGGCGTTGGATATGGCCATACCACATTCATCACATTACTTCGTCCTGGATTTCCCGCTTGTCCCCTCTTAATCACTCACAGATTATGGCAAGGAGAAATAAAAAATGTATTTAAATAAAGATTAATTATTCGTTGGTTCTTATCATTAAGTTTTTGTTTTAATTATATTCTATTTTTTAAAAGTGTTTTAATTAGGTTGTTTTTTATAAAAAAGTATTAACGACCTTAAAAGGATGTTAACTTTTGTTTTTTTTTTTTTTTTTTTTTTTTATTTTTGTGTTATCTAGTGTCAATGTTGAACAATAAAATAATGTCAGATGTTGATGTCATTATATATTGTAATTATTTTGATTTCAATTTAGTCCATATATGTATAAGTGTGTCTCTTTAATTTAATTTAATAAATTTTAATATAAATATTAGTATAGTATTTATCTAAATAATAAATTTGATTTCAAATTAAAAAGATCTAGTTTAATATTTTTTACAAATGGTATTATTTAGTTTATTATTAAAAAAATATGGATTATTAGTATATTAGTTTTAAATGTTTGGGATTTTTTAATAAATATTTATACTTAATTAATTTTATTTTATAGAAAATAGGTTAACAAAACATGAATTAATAATATATAATAATGTAACGTGTTAAAAAGTTACATTTAATAAAATTATCAATATAATACTAATATTAATAATAAATTTTGTCTTAATTTCGAGAAGAAAAATATTGCTCTATTTTGAAGAAAAAAATTGAGATCAAATTCAATCAAAAGGTTAAATATAGGACACTATATTGAAATTAAGACAATGTTACTTGACACTGACATTAATACATGGTATTGTCCTATTATATAGCATTGACAATATCATATGTCACATTAGGATATTGACACGTGGACAACAAAAAAATTAAATTTTTTTTTTTAAAAAATTAAAAGGATCACATATTGATATATGACATACCACTTACGTAGTTAATAATTTTTTTTTCTTAAAATAAAAGTTAATCGAAACATATTTTCAATAATTGAAATGCAATTAAAACTTTCTAACACCATACGAGTAATTAAGGTTTAAAATAATTGTTAATGTTTATTTAAAGAAATAATTTCAAATTCAAAATCTCTAAGTTCAAATTCATTATTCAAGGCTGATTAATATAAATAAAATAGTAATGATATTGATAAGGAATTAAAAAGACTATTAAAAAAATATTTGTTCAGACTCCGGGCAATTGTTATATGGTCTAGTAGGAGACTAAATTAATTTAATAATAAAATTTGGAAGTAAAAATTATTCGAATTTTAGAATATGGTTGAAATCTAATTTTATGTAAAAGGTAATAGATTAAAAGTATATTTAATCCTTTAAAATCAAAAGAAAGATATATTTTTTAGTTAATAGAGATGATTTTTTTAAATTTTGTTCACTTTAATTCCTATTTTAATATAATATTTATATAAAAATTATATTCAATAAATTTAAAGAAGAAAAAAATTCATTAAATTGAATAAAAAAATTAAAAGTAAATTAAATAAAATTAATAAAAATAAGAACTAAATTAAATATAAATTACGAGATGACAAAAATACTAACTTACCACGTAATGTGTCAAATGACACTAAATTCTAACTTGTCTCATGAACAATTTTTTTTTTAAATTATAAAAATTTAAAAGAAATTTACTAGAACGTGAGAGTTATTGTTCATTTTAACCATCTAAACGACATTTACATAAAAAATAAAATTGAACACAATTTAAAAATTTAAAATTATTTTAAATGTTTTAAAAAATAAGATCAACTTAATATTTAAGCCTAATGAAGAACGGGCCATCCTTGAATCGAGCGACAGTGAAGGATAGCGGCGCTCCGACCAGACAACCGTGTTCCAGCTATTTTTGTTTTTACTCGCAGTAAGTAATTGGGTCCCACCCTACTCCAATCCCCAATATCAAGGTGGGTCCCGTCACCATCGTTTTTAGGTCACACCTATACTCAATAAGTCCCTTACATCATTACCTTCTTTGTCTTTTTATTTCCACACACTATACTAAACCTCTCTGTTTTTTTTTTTTTTTTTTTTTTTTTTTCCAAACAATGACTCACCAAAACAAAACTTTTCCACTAGACTTAAAAAATGGCAATCCCAAACTCAATTCAAGCGCCAAACTTAGTTTAAACAAAGATAAGCTAACATTTCTCTTTTCACTTTATACATTTTTTTAGAGACAACATATATCTTTTTATTGATACAAAATACAATTGAGCTCGAATCAAATAAAATTATCATAAACATAACAAAGTTTTCATATTAAATATTTTTATTCAAAATTGTCAATTCATACAATACATATTCATTTAAAAGAGAAAAATTCTCAATAACAAATAGAGAATAAAAACTAGATACGGACAAATTTGATCGCACATATGTTATTCTTTATTAATAATAATTACAGTAACGTCATGTGTAGAAAATTACAATTGATCCATTTTATACAAACTTCTAAACCGTTGTTTTCATTAGAGAAAAAGAAGTTTGAAGTTTGAAGTAGGAATAAAAAAAAAGGAAAAAAAAAAGAAAAAGGAAGAATTAGGTTCGCGAAGTGTTTGAAGTAGAGAGAATGTGACGATGTTAAAGAACATAATATAGGAAGAAGCACACAAAAACAAGGCAAAAAAGTAAGCAGTAGCTGGGGAAGTGAAGTGAGAGAAAAGGGTATCGAAACAAAACGATGGCAGTTTCTGTAACCATTTTGGTTCTCGTCATCGCTCTGCATCTCATAGCCTTTGTCTTTGCCATTGGCGCCGAACGACGTCGCAGCGAGGTAACCCCCTCTCTCTCCTCTCCTTTGGTTTTTTCGATTCAACTCTCAAATCTGATTCCTTTTCCGTTTTCAGGCGAAGGTGCTCCCCGACGAGTACGACGACAGAACCTTCTGCTCTTACACCACCGACGCCTCCACCGTCTATGGCCTCGCTGCCGTCGCTCTCCTGCTCCTCAGCCAGGCCGTCCTCAACGCCGTCACTCGATGCCTATGCTGCGGCAAAGGGCTTGTTTCCGGTTGCTCGGCCACTTGCGCCGTCGTCTCCTTCATCCTCTCCTGGTAACACTCAATTAAGTGAATTAATCGCACTTTCTTCTAATTTCGCATCTAAACAATTAAACCCCTACCAATTCATCTCCTAATTAATTGTACTAAACAAAATTTTGAACCATGGGTTTGTAAATAGACTTTCGCTTTCATTTCAGTTACATCAGGTGTTGTGAATTGATTGAGCATTTTTCTGTTAAAGGATAAAAATTGGTAAAGGTTGAAAAATGGTTGATTTGTTTTTGTTTGAATTATTCGTACTGTGAAATCAGGATTAGTTTTCTGGGAGCAGAGGCGTGTTTGTTAGCAGGGTCTGCGAGGAATGCATACCACACCAAGTACCGAGGGTACTTTGTGAGGCACGATTTATCTTGTGCTACCCTTCGCAAAGGTGTGTTTGCAGCTGGTGCTGCCTTGACCTTGCTGTCTATGTTGGCCTCCATCTTGTACTATTGGGCACACTCCAAGGCTGATACTGGTTTCTGGGAGAAGCACCGCAATGAAGGGGTTGGATTGGCCACACAATACAACCACCACCACCAAGGGGCTGACTCTGATAAGGCCTGATCATGATTTCTTGCTTTGAACGATGTTTACTCAATTTTGGTGGTCCTGTTCAGAAGGAAGAACAGTGTTTGCAAAACCTTGTTCTTGTATTAATGGGTGAATATATAGTATTTATGCTGTAATGGAAGAATGCTTGAAATATAAAGATAGATGGCAGTACAATGGTGGTGGTTTAATATATTCCAATCTTATAGTTTCAAAGTTTTGACACTTGCTGATTATTGAACTTTTAGTGTCTCACTTGCATGTGCTGTTGCGATAGAAATTAACCAGAGCATGAGCCACTATATATAATATACTTGAAATGAAGATTCTTAAACTTCCTTTTCTTGGATCTTATCTTAGTACGCCATATTAGATTTATGAACTTTGGTCAGTCTGTATCTAATGACCATAAAATGATAATTTGATCCTAAGAACCTATTCTTCTTATAAGAACCAGCTCTTCCAGTTGAAAATCATGTCAACTTTCTCCAATGGTCATCACGAGTAAGAATTAGTTCTTAAGTCAAGAATTTCCAAGAACTGTCATCCGAGATACTTGTAAATTTCTTACAATATCTTTTTAGTCGAGATTAAAAGAAAAAAAAACTGGCGAATTGTTGCAAATTTTGTTATATGAATTAGGTCAGTCTATCTTGACATTTGAATTTGGTGTTAGTTAATTGGGTTCGGTGAAACAGATGGGCGGAAATCTGATATGTCGGAGTCAAAAGTTTAAATATCTAGATATTTTGGCATGGTATTATTATTTTTATCACTATAATCATTTTCATATGCATGACGTATTTGGAATTCTGTATATTTCCTAATGGTGGAGAGTGAAAGAAGGCAGGTGAGTGAAGGAGACATCCAATGTCTTCGACTTGATATATTACTTGGGAAAAAGGCTCTGACTCGATAGAATAGTGAACGGATAGATTAAAATAATTAAAATATTATTTATTTTTAAAGCATATATACTCTTTCTAAGTTTTATTCCGTTCACTCTCACTATATTCTTTTCTTTTCCCTTCAACAAAATGTCTAAGAAAGATAAAAGATGACAATTTGAATCAATTGATTCCGCGAACAATAATTCTATTTAGCATTCGGATGGTCAAAAGTTATTGTAATCATTTTGTTATCACCATTATTTTAATTTTAACTCTTATTCTCATAAGTTATATAAAAAATTAAGATAGAAAAAAAAAAGATTAACATTGAGCAAATCCTAAATGCAGAGTAACTGATGGGAATTTATTCTTCTTTTCTTTTTCTTTGTTGAACTATATGTGTTTTTTTTTTTTTAGTTTTAAGAACTAATTGAA
>Ga0214543_1004116_pt1 | contig 27784 bp, 20 predicted proteins | sample CNSS2metaG_FD_160094 | JGI IMG/M metagenome (GOLD analysis project Ga0214543, IMG submission 160094) | Root nodule microbial communities from cowpea collected in UCLA plant growth center, Los Angeles, California, USA - CNSS2 | ecosystem: Host-associated > Plants > Roots > Nodule | place: USA... | reverse complement strand
ATAAAATATATATATATATATATATATATATATATATATATATATATATATATATATATATATATATATATATAAAACTAACAAATATGTAAAGAGTATGGTCCAACAAAACTTATTTAATATTAATGACCTGGATATATTTGTTGGTTTAATTAGCCCGTATTAACAAAATATATATAGTTAAATATCAGCCATTTATTATATTTTAAATATTCTTTAATATCATATATCATCAATATATAAGATATATTTGATTAGTTTATATTATCTTTGTTATAATCATATTAATATACATGATAAGTTTTTATTGATTTTTCAAGATTTTTTAAAGCCAAAAAAATATAAATACATGTAATTCCTTTTGGGAATGACACACTCTCATACTCACTAGTATATTCATATAGATTCAAATTTTTTTACTGACTTGAGGTTGAAGAATCTTTTACTAGTGGATGTTCCCTTTTTGTTCCAGGTCCCAAAAACATTCATCATGAGTCATCAAACTATTTAGATCTTGCCATCTGTTAGAAGGTATTGTCACTTGTCAAAAGGTGGACACTCCAAATCCTAGTAAGAACGTTTGGAGCCTATTGTGGGTCTTGGTAAAATTTTTCCCCAACCTCATTCTTTCATGGTCACCAATAGAAGCCAAGTGCAATTGTCCGAGCCATCCATTCTAAGAAAGGAGGTGGAGTCTAATTTGATGACGATTATCCAAAACCACATACAAACGTTGATCTAGTAGAACGAGGAACTTTGTTAGCAATACGTGCACCCAATATCAAACAGATTTGCAAGCCTTGAACCAAAAACTGGATGGCCTAAAGGATGGGAAGTGGTACCAACCTCCCCATCGCCAAGAAAACCCCACCGGTACTGATGAGGCTCCTCCGTCGCGGTAGTCGTCGGAAAACCTTTCCCAATCGGTGTTCTACCGATTGAATCTCGCAGAGAGTGAGAGAAACGCAGCGGAATGAAGATGATGCTCGGTTCGCTCTGGTTTTTCAGTGGTTTGGGGAACCCGAGTAGGTAACAACCTAACCTAGAGTTTATGGTGAGCTGATGAACGGCAGGAGTGTTCTCTACCGAATATCTCATTCATCAAAAGCTGGATTACAAAGAAACGGCTTGCCATTTTATAGAACGAATGGCAACCAAGAAGATGAAAAATTAGGAGTGGCAATGCGGGTTGGCCCGGCCCGTTTAGGCCCGGCCCGCACAACGCGGGCTGGCCCGCCCAGCCCCGCATACTTTATGCGGGCTGAAAACATTGGCCCACCTCGCATACTCCTTAGCCCGGGCCCGCTGGCCGACCCGCTTTTTTTTTTTATTTTTATGATAAAACTTTCAATGTTTAAAAATTGGGAAACTTTAAGAAGTTCACAAAATTAAGTAAAGACTTTGGGGAATTAGATGATAAATTGATAATTCAACATTTTCATCATATTCATACTATGACATACACAATGTATTCTTTAAATTTTAGCACATTAAAAATTACATAATACTTGTCTTTTCCAGTTATACAAGAATTTGAAACGTTAATGCAAGAGTCCATAAAAGAAGTAATTAATATACACAAGTGCAAGTTTTTTTTTTAATTTTATGCGGGCTTGCAGGCCGGCCCGCGCGAGCCGCAGGCCTATGTGGGTCGGGCCCGCACGGGCTTGCGGGCTCATTACCCTGGCCCGCCCCGCGTTTTTTCTGCGAGCCTACGGGCCAGGCCCGCGGCCCAGGCCCTAATTGCCATTCCTATGAAAAATGGAAGAGAGGAGTGTCGTCTAACATGTTCCTAACGACGAGAGAGAAAGAATGAAGAAAGGAAAACAGAAACTAACTGAACCCTAACAGCTACAATGGAGGGCGTGAACCAAGTGTGGATCGAGAACCCTAACGGCTGTGACAGAGGTGAGGCTACGCTGAAAGTGTGAACCCTAGCAGAAGAGTGACTTAGGGCTGGTTCGCGTTGCTGTGTTGGTGGAAATCTGTCTCGCTGCATTGGAAAAACATTGGGCCGTAGGGGGCATCGATCTGGCAGAATTGGGCTCATTGCATTGGAAAAACATTGGGCCGCATGGGGCATCGATCTGGCAGAATTGGGCTTGGCCCAATTAGGTTGATGTAATTGGCAGGAATTAGCAGCGTGGAGGTGTGCGATGCGCAAGTGGAATTGGGCCGCAAATGCAAACGTGATCTTGGCCCGCATATGATGATGCACATTGATGGAAAGCATGGGTGTGGTGAAGAATTGGGCCGCAAGCCCAATATTAATTGGACAGCTTGGAGAAAAGCTACAATTAGAAAAACAAGTCTAATTAGGATCCATTTATTTAATTAAAAATAAAAGAAAATTAAAGAAATTAAAAAGGAATGGGCCTAGGCGTTGGCCCAATGCTATAAGCCTTATTGGGATCACATCAGGTACGTGTTGAGACTTGGCACGCTTCAACAAGTTAAGAATCTCGATCGCGTTAGGGTAGGAGCCCCTCACTTGAGCACCAGAGAAGTTGTCTGGGTGAAACCCGACGCAATTCCAAGTGGGACTGTTATCCGTCCCCCTAGCATGGTTGTTGGTGGGATCACAACCCATCCCCTCGATGTAGTCCCATGTAGTCGGCAAGCTCGACGCATGTGGATGTTGATTGACCTAGGTAGTTCGTGCGACGACTTGTTCTAGCATGCTTTTATGTAACTTGACGACCCGATCAATCTAATCTAGTTCTACTCGAAGCTCTTGCTCGGATTTGCCGGAGAATGGGTCCACACCAAAGTTTACATTGACTTATTTACAACCTTTGGAATGCAAAAAACTTATCGTACTATGATGGAACAATACCTTTTGGTGGAAGGGTACATTTCATACAACGTCTTGATAGGCCTAAAGATGTTGAAAAGCTTGAAGTCGTCATGTCTAACCTGCACATAGCAATGGAATTCATGGCTGAAGAACACTTTGCCATTATTACCGTCAAGGCGGAACCTAAGGAAGCGAGAACTTGCCACATGCTAAGTTTAAAGTGGCCCTCTATGGGCCTTTGATAAGTGATTAGTATTAGTAAAATTACATATCATTTAGACATTTATCTTGCATAAATTCAATGTCAAAATCACCAAAACAACCCCTTTTTGCATTAAAATACAAAATGAGGATAGTAGAAGTAGTAAAAAGTGGAATCTAATGTATTTGTGTTGTTTTTGCAGGAAAATGAAGGAATTAAGAAGTTGGTGACAAGTCTTAAAGTTGCAGCTCAGCTAGAAGAAATGAAATGAGAAAACTCAAAATATGAGCTTGTGGATGAGTAACGATATTGGCGCTAAGCCACATTTTAGGAAACCTTTAGTACAAGGAAAGTTTTAGCTCCAGAATGGCAACTGAGCATTAAGAGAAAACCCTCAAGGGAGGGAAAGCTCCATGGTTGATCTCCAAGATGACTACCAAAGCTTGGAAGCAAACCCACTCATGAAGAAACCTCCATGGCTAACCTACTTCGAATGGAGCTAGAGTAGCACTCATAATTTTATAAATACAGAGCATGTCTCTGTTATTTTCATGTTGATTTTGTAAATCATTCTAGAGAGAGAAATTCCATAGTTAGCGTAGTTCTTAATGTATATCTTTGCTTGGTGCTTGATCGATATATTGAACATCGATCCTTGGTTCGTATGCAATCATCTATTTATTCTTCCACGGGCCAGACTTATGGCCAAGAGGAATATAAAGCTCAAAGAAGAACATTGAGCAGTTGTCACTAAGGAGGTAATCGTCTTCCTCGAAGCTGGGTTCAATAGAGAAATCACATACACCACATTTGTGTCAACTACACAAACCTCAATAAGGCATGCCCAAAGGACACCTAATCGCTACCAGACATAGACCGATTTGTGGACAACACTACAAGGTATGAACTATTTAGCTTTCTAGACGCGTACTATGAATCAAAATGTACCTGCCAAACAAGGAGAAGACGACTTTCATGATGTAAGGCGCCTACTACTACTATAAAATTATAACGTTTGACCTGAAGAACGAAAGAGCAACCTACCATTGTTTGATGGACGAGGTGTTCTCTGACCTCATTGGAAGTGTAATGGAGGTCCACGTAAACGACATGGTCGTAAAATCCTCAATTGCGACCAACCATCCAACCCACCTACAAGTTGTCTTTGATAAGGCAAGCCTTCATAATATGAGACTAAACTGAGAAAAGTGCTCTTTTGATGTTGGTGGTAGAAAATTCCTTAGTTTAGATAACTCAACGAGAGATAGAGGCCAACCTAGACCAATGTGCGACTATATTCAAAATGAAGAGCCCCACCAATCTCAAGGTAATTCAAAGCCTGAATGGCAAGTTGGTCTCACTCTCTTGCTTCCTACCACACTTGGCACAAAAAGAAAATTCACTCTTCAAGTTGCTAAAAGCAGCTCAAACATACCACTGGATTGAAGAATTTGATGCTATGTTCCAGTAGTTAAAGAAGGAAGTCATTGCACTCTCGTCCTCAATATTCCTCAGTAAAATATGCCTCTAGCACTGTACCTAGCTGTGTTGTACTCAATAGTCTTCTTAATGTCATGGAGGAACGCAAGAAGTAATACCAAATCTATTTCACTAGCTGGACACTCCACCTAGCCAAAGAGTGGTATCAAACTATAGAAAAGTTGGACCTAGTGCTAGTTTTCTCAGCTTAGTGGCTGCGACATTATTTTTGTAGCTTCAACATCTAAGTCTGCACAAATTATCCCATCAAACAGATCCTGTAAAAGCCTGAGTTGGTAGGGCGAATGACAACATCGTCGGTAAAAAATCTTTGAGTTTAGACTCATACATGAATCAGGGTCCCATAAAGTCATAATTCTTGGTAGATTTCTCATCGAGCTCATAGTAAAGGGAGAACAACTTTCATGATGATCCTTGAGCGTCAATGAGTCCTCAAACATAAAAGGTAGTGGTGTTGACATTATACTTGATGGGCCTAACGATTTCATCATAGAGCAAACCATCTATTTCAACTTTAACACGTCCAATAATCAAGCAAAATATGAAGCTTTGATTGTGGGGTTAAAACTGGCCCATAAGCTCAGAGTCATGAGGTTGCATAACTATAATCACTCCCAACTCGTCACAAGTCAATGGAGGGAGACTACCAAACTAAGGAGCCTTCCCTATATAAGTAATACCACATAGTAAGAACCTCGCCAAGCAGATCAAGGATATTGAGATAAAACACTTTTCCAGAAAAGAAATTGATAGAGCGAATGTACTTTCTAAGCTCGCCAGCATAAGGCCCTAATCCAATAGACCCTCTCAAAACGATGTTGGGATCAGGAAGACATCTTTGAGATCTCCTCTCCTCACCAAATTGGATGACTTCAATACTAAATTACTTGACTTTTGATGTGCTGCCCGATGACCTGAATGTGGTAAAGTCTATATGAAGGCAACCACATTTTACACCATACATAATGAGGAACATTTTTGAAGAGGATTTTCTGCCTCACTCCTCAAATGCTTGGATCAAAACCAGCTTTAGTGTGTGCTCACTGAGATGCACTAAGGTATAAGCAGCATATGCTCATGAGCTTGGTGCATGGTTGCACGAGTACTCAAAGTAGGCTATTATTAGGCTTTGTTGAGGAAAAATGCCCATGAGAACATCACCAAATGGCAAGAATGCCAATAGTTTAGCCATATACAAGTGCCACCCAAGAATTTATACGTTGTCACCACTAGCTGACCCTTTGTAATAGGAAGAATGGACATACTCGCCTTTTCTAGCTTGCATAACGGCAGGTCAAGTTCTTGATTGTAGCCATAAAATACTTCACTAACTAGATAGAGGCAAAGTCTTTGGCCACCATCTAAACTCAATAGGTGAAAAAGTTTGCAGGAAGAACATTATATGTCGACATGGACTTCCACATTCCATTGTCACAAACGATAGACAGTTCATGGACATTGGCTTCAAATAGTTCCTCGACAACTCAACATAAAACATCAAATCTCATCAGATGAACACCCTTAGACCAACGGGCAAGCCGAAACAGCCAATAAAGTTATCCTCAATGAGTTGAAGAAGAAGCTCGATGGGGCTTAAGGCCTACCAGTCATACTACGGGGTATCACTGCACTCCACAATGATCAACAAAGGAGACAGCTTTAAAACTAGCATAAGGCATTGATGCAATCATACCAGTAGAGCTCGACAAATGTTCTTAGCGCAGACAACACTTTGACAAAGCACACAATGAGGAAAACCTCTAAGCTAAACCAAATCTACGTGACATCGGAGAAGAAGCCAACGTCATAGAAGCATCAACAAAACAAAGAGCAACACGATGCTACAATACCCGAGTCTGAGAAAGATTATTCCATAAGGGAGACATAGTCTGGACGAATCATATGACATAGTCGAATCATATTCACTTAAAGATGTATTACAATTCAATGGGCAAGGATATGCGTACTCTTTTTCCTTCGCCCATATTTTGTTCCTCAGTTAGGTTTTTTCGGACAAGTTTTTAACGAGGCACACTTTACTTTTCTAAAGAAAATTCACTTTTCTTTTTCACGTCTTTACTTGTTAGCACAAAACCCTTTAAAGAAAACAATGAGAGGTACTAAGTTAAGCCCGCAAGCGCGACACTCGATGATGCGGTCAGACAAATTTTTTGATCAAGAATTCCTCAATTCTTGAGGCGATCATCTTTAGGCATATCAAACATTGGCTTGTGGTGCCTTCCCTTTATTTAGGTTCTATTTTATTTAAAATTTCCATTTTTTTGTTTCTAATTTATTCCAATCCCTAAATATTTTCATCTATTCTATTTGGAACAATATAATTTGGTATTTAGAGAAAAGGTTCAAATAGTTGCCCATTCATTGCATTTTTTTACGTTCACATATTTTTTTTCACCATTTTGCACTATTTCGTAGTGTTCTACACTATTTTGCAATGTTTCACACTATTCTACACTATTTCGTAGTGTTCCACACTGTTTCAGATTGTGTTGTTACTATCATGTAGCTTTTGACGTTGTTCACGTTATTGTTCATTTTTGTTTTCACTTATTTTTGAAAAAAAAAGAAGAAAAAAAAGAAGGTAAAAATCGAAAAAAACAAGGACAAAAAAGAGAAAGAAAAAGAGAAGAAGAAGAAAATTATAGCAATTGTCTTGTGCACACAACTAGTTTGTTAAACTTCCCAAGTTTCAAGTGTGTTCTCTATTATTATTTGTTTTTATACACTTTGGTTTTCATTCTTGTTTATTGGTAATGAAATTGTTCTTTGCTACTTCACTTTTTTTATGTTAAAGTTTCATTTTAAGCCTTGTGATTGCTACTCGTGACATCAATTCTTGATTGCTTGATGGTTGAAGAACCTTGAGTTAGAGAATGAGTGGTAAAAGACAGTGTGAGAATTAAAAAAAAAACTTCATTATGTGAAATATGAGTGTGGAGTGTAAACACGTGAGAAAGGGTTGTGAGGCCTATAATTATTATCATTTCTAATTTCTTTAATTGAGCATGGCAGGGGAACCATAAAATGTTGGTCTTTAACAAATCCAAATGCAAAATTTAACTCAACATTTGGAGAGGCTAATGAAACAAAAAAAAATGACAAGTTCCATGATAGGTTAGATCAAATGGAAAATGCACATCAACATAATCATGAAAATAGAGGAGGAGGAAATATAAGGATGAGAAAAAGAGAATGAGGGAGATCAAAGACAACTAAGATTGGATGTGGTCAAGTTAAATATTCCCACTTTTAAAGGGAGAAGTTAAATATTCCTACATTGGAGTGAGAAACTAAAGTAGAACATGTGTTTGCTTGCAATGAGTATAATGAGGAGCAAAAGATGAGGTTGGTAGCAGCTGAATTTTCAAATTATGCCTTAACTTGGTGGAATAAGTACCAAATGGAGAGGATTAGAAATGAAGAACCCATAGTGGACTCTTGAATTGAAATAAAACGAATTATGAGAAAGAGGTATATTTTGGCAAGTTATAAGAGGGATTTGCAACTTAAACTTCAGGCATTGACTCAAGGAAATAGAAATTGTTCTTTGCTACTTCACCTTTTTATGTTAAAGTTTCATTTTAAGCCTTGTGATTGCTACTCGTGACATCAATTCTTGATTGCTTGATGGTTGAAGAACCTTGAGTTAGAGAATGAGTGGTAAAAGACAGTGTGAGAATTAAAAAAAAAACTTCATTATGTGAAATATGAGTGTGGAGTGTAAACACGTGAGAAAGGGTTGTGAGGCCTATAATTATTATCATTTCTAATTTCTTTAATTGAGCATGGCAGGGGAACCATAAAATGTTGGTCTTTAACAAATCCAAATGCAAAATTTAACTCAATATTTGGAGAGGCTAATGAAACAAAAAAAAATGACAAGTTCCATGATAGGTTAGATCAAATGGAAAATGCACATCAACACAATCATGAAAATAGAGGAGGAGGAAATATAAGGATGAGAAAAAGAGAATGAGGGAGATCAAAGACAACTAAGATTGGATGGGGTCAAGTTAAATATTCCCACTTTTAAAGGGAGAAGTTAAATGTTCCTACATTGGAGTGAGAAACTAAAGTAGAACATGTGTTTGCTTGCAATGAGTATAATGAGGAGCAAAAGATGAGGTTGGTAGCGGCTGAATTTTCAAATTATGCCTTAACTTGGTGGAATAAGTACCAAATGGAGAGGATTAGAAATGAAGAACCCACAGTGGACTCTTGAATTGAAATAAAACGAATTATGAGAAAGAGGTATATTTTGGCAAGTTATAAGAGGGATTTGCAACTTAAACTTCAAGCATTGACTTAAGGAAATAGAAATGTAGAAGAGTACTATAAGGAGATTGTGGTGACCATGCTTAGAGCTGGAATGAATGAAGAAAATGAAACAACCATGGCTAGGTTTTTGAATAGATTAAACCATGATATTATGGATGTTTTGGAGTTGCATGAGTATGTTGAATTGGATGATTTATTTCATAAGTTTATTCAAGTGGAATAACAACTTAAGAGAAAGGAAACCATTAGGAGGAGCTTTTACAATAATAATACTTCTAATAAAAGGGATAAGGTTGTAAAGGATAAAGGAGTTCCCTCAAGTTCAACCACATCTTCACATGAAAAGTCACCTAAGAGGTATAATAATTCACCACCTAAAAGGAAGAGTAGTGAGATAAAATGTTTTAAGTGTTTGGGAAGAGGACACTATGCTTTTGAATGTCCAACAAAAGAGAATATGGTCAAGTTAATAAATGGAGAAATAGATAGTGAACCTTCAAGTGAAGAAGAGAAAGAAGACGAAAAGAGGGAGGTGGATGCATTGAAGGGTGATTTGTTGATGATTATAAGGCTTATGGGAAGTAAGACGCAAGCTTTGGACCAAACCCAAAGAGAAAATAATTTCCATACTAGATGTTTCATTCAAGGGAAAATATGTTCATGCATTGTTGATTGAGGAAGTTGGACCATTGTACCTAGCTCAAGACTAAATACCAAATTGAATTTGGAGACAAAACTCCACCCAAGGCCATTCAAACTTCAATGGCTTAGTGAAGAAGGAGAGATGATAGTGAGCAAGCAAGTGGAAGTAAGCCTATCCATAAGACAATATAATGACACAATCTTGTGTGATGTGGTTCCCATGGAGGCAACTCACATTATTTTAGGGAGGCCATGGTAGTTTGACACCAAAGTCATCCATGAAAACTTCACCAACAAAATTTCTTTTATGCATAACAACAAGAAGATCATTGTCAAACCCTTATCTCCTAGAGAGGTGTGTGAGGATCAAATGAAATTGTGACAAAAGAAAGTGCAAGAGAAAAGAGAGATGAGTGAAACACATAAATAGAACAAGAGTGAAACACCTTAAAAGAGAGAAACACATGAGAGAAAAATTAGTGGATTAGTGAAAGAGAGTGAAGTGAAGAAGTTGTTACTTTCTAGCAAACCTCTTTAATTACTTGATGACAAAAATAACATTTTGATTGTTGACCGGTCTAATAAAATTAATCTTCCTTCTAGTGTTGAGTCTTTATTGCTGAGTTTCAAGGATATGTTTCCAAACGAAATACCTAGAGGACTACCACCTCTAAGGGGAATTGAACATCACATTGATCTTCTTCGTGGAGCATTTTTTTTTCTAAATAGGCCAGCTTACTAAAGCAACCCTCAAGAGACAAAAGAGATTCAAACTCAAGTTAAAGCATTGATGAATGAAGGATGGGTGTAAGATAGCATGAGCCTATGTGTAATTCCAATCATTTTACTACCTAAAAAAATGGTTCTTGGAGGATGTGCACATATTGTAGAGCATTGAATAACATCACCAACAAGTATAAACATCCCATCCTAGGTTCAATGATTTATTGGATGAATTGTATGGTATTAGTATATTCTCAAAGATTAGCTTAAGAAGTTGGTACCATCAAATTAGGATTAGGGAGGGGGTGAATGGAAAACTGCCTTTAAAATAAAATATGGGTTGTATGAGTGGCTTGTGATGCCCTTTAGGCTGACTAATGTCCGAAGCACTTTTATGATATTAATGAGTCATGTTTTGAGGTAATTTTTAAGCAAATTTGTTGTGGTGTATTTTGATGACATCTTAATTTATACCACTAGTCTAGAATTGCATGTGGAACATTTGTGTTTTGTTTTGACTGTGGGTAGAAAGGAAGAGTTGTATGTTAATCTTGAAAAGTGCACATTTTGCACTGAACAAATTACATTCTTGGGTTTTATGGTGAGTGCCAAAGGAGTTCAAGTACATTATGTAAAAGTGAAGGCTATCGAAGAATGGCTTACCCTTAAAATTTGAGTGAGGTTTGGGAACATTCATGGCCTAGCTAGTTTCTACAGGAAATTTGTAAAGAAATTTAGCTCTTTGGTATCCCCCTGAATGAGATTGTTAAAAATAATGTTGGGTTTAAATGGATAAATAAAAAATAAGAAAATTGGACGTTGTCTTGGCGAACAAAGTCACTACACATCTTGAGGTGCCATATTGGACATCGGGAATAGCGATCAACGCGTGCTCCACCTAAGAAATTTGGTCGGGTTGCCTATATAAGAACCTGAGAAGGTGTCGCAACAGGATGCTTCACCTGTTGGAGTGTCAATCATGTGAACCTCGGGTTGCACCTGAGCGATTTCTTCAGCTCGATAATCCTTTTACGATTCAACGCCCTTGAGACCCTTGGACATTATTTCTGCAAAGCAGAGAAGTAAAAATGTTCGAAATCACATATGCATAACATGCATCAAAAACACCATATGCCTTACCCTCGAATAAAGCAATGAGGTCCTCAACAAATGGAACACGAAGAAGTTCCAAGCAATTAAGTAGTTGAGGAAGTTGGCTGAGAAGCACAACACCTTTCTTCTCCTTAACACTTAATAAGTGTTCCACCAACTACTTAAATGTTTCGAGGTGGCTCCATTATATAGGAAACTTCAGCCTCCGAGTACCAGGATGTAAGAAGAATTTAAGTTCAGCCTTGACAGATAAGGCCTTCAACTTGAAGAATCTAGTCTTGAAGTTCTTTAAAGATTTAGTATACTTTTGGAGAGATATGAATTATATTAAAAATTGAGATTTCTCTTTCTAAAAAACTTGTAGAGTTTTGAGTTATATGAACCCAATTTTGATATTATCAGGATAACATGTGGTGATCAACCCCATGACTTATCAGTCACCTTCACATCTTTTTTTAGTATTGAGAAAAATCACAAAGTGAAGAATTTACATAGAAAACACACTCTCCTTTTGTATTATAAGATAACCTATAAAAGTTAAACTTTAAGAAAACTAGTTAGCATGCATAACACATAATAAATTCATGTGAAAACATTAATTAATTATGCATGGTTCAATTTCTATCTATAAGAATATTGAACAAGACCATTGAAACTTTAATACATATATTTTGTTCACATGTTAGAGTTATAGTAGAGGTTGGTAGCCTTTTGGATATTGTCATATTGAAGATCCATTTCTTATACTATCAACATTAAATTTATATTATAATATCAAACAAGTTTTATCTAGTCATGGGGATAAGTGCATAAAGTGTTAATCATTCCTAAGACAAAATTTCAATCAAAAGACGATTTTTCAATCAAAAGTAGATTTTCATCTTTTTATGATATTCACATCTTGATTGTTGTGTTTTCTCTATGGTGAGTGTCTAGTTATCTTCATATAGAATTCGTATATATAGTAGACATTTTAAAGTTAGATGGTTCAATTGATATATGAAGACAATGCTCCCTTTTTCTTGATTATTTGATTGCTTGATTTTATTATTATTCTTAATGAAAGAAAAATAGTTTATCAATACTTAATATTATTTGTTATGAATAAAACCATAAGGGGTTTTATCAAGACTTGTTGTGCGGTTAAAACTAGGTTATCATTAAGTAAACTATCGATGTTAGACTGTTTTAATCAAATCATATAGGTCTGACAATAAGAAACTAGGAGAAATTCTCGCATTGGAATTTGTTGATCAAATGAAATGAGCTACCTTGCATTAAATTATTGTGGATGCAAGGATAGGCTTTTATACGGGTCAAGTATTAGTTTGAGGTGGAACTTGTTCAATATGTTTTCTTTGGAAGGCAAAGTTGTTTCTTAGTCCTTTGTTGAGACAAGAAATAAGTATGGTGATGTCGTTGGACCTTTGTTGAGGCAATGGATAAGTATGTTGATATTCTTTGTCTTAGATGTTTTCAAAGGCAAATATCGTTATGTATTTATGATGCTAAGGTGGTGATGATTAACTTGTATTATGTATCTCTATGTGTGTGTTTTGTAAACCGAATAAATTTTGGATACTATATAAATTTTAATGTATTCACATATCAATCAATCAATCTATCTATATATGTATATATAAATTGATAAAAAGATAACACATACATACGTATCGTAAGACAATCATAATATTTTGACAATAGATTTTAAATGAATAGAAAATGAAAGTTTGTAAACAAAAGTTAGAAATTCATTTCTTAGTTCATTCTAAAATCTTCAATCTTTAGAAAAATTTCTCTCCCTACATTCTCTCTATTATAAAAAGAGATTTTGAGTGTAATCCTTGCGAAATTGAAAGGAGTTAGAGAAGTACAATAATCAACTCTACTTGAATTTTATTGTTCTTCTTCTTTAAAATGGATGATTCAAAAGATGTTACCAATGTAAAGTTGAATTTATGAAGGCTTACTAGAATTGGTTAGGTTATTAAAAGATTGTAAGGAGGTTGTTGGATAAAAAAATGCTTCAATTGACGTAAGGAGAACTAAGAATTACATCTACACAATGTGTTTTTTTTAATTAGATGCGTTGTTGAAATGTTATAATATAGAATAGGTATATGAAAGTGAAAATATACATGTTTTATAACTATTAAGTAATGTACAAAGAGTATTAAGTGGTTGATAATTGAAATGTATGACCACAAGATTATTGTGATTTCAGATGTACAAAATTAGATTGTTACAGGTTTGGTAGAAAGTTTGAGATCTCATATGGGTATGGAGAACATTATAAATTTCTTGTCTTGGTCGTTTGCATTGCTCTCGGTTTAGATCTCACTCGAGCAATGTGTTGTCACTTAAGAGAGACCTAAATGGTGTATAATTGTTTTATCGTCTTACGTCACTCAGAAAATGTGTTGGTTTCTTAACCGACATAGTATATAACTTAAGCAATGACTTGTAGCTTGAGTAAAAGATATGTCACGATGATTCTCTCTGCTCTAGAAGCATATCACTTAACAATTGTTTTGAATGCTTAATCATGGTGAATGTAGTGTACATGTGTCTTGATCATGTATCAATGCATGATGCATACCTTGGATGCTAAATCATTGGCTAGACACTTAATCATTCAATGGCGTTAAAAGTGATCTTGGAACTTACTAGATTATTTCCAAGAAGTTGTTGCCACTTAAGGTTGACAATAATGCTCTAGCAATAAATGCTCAAGTGACAAGATTGTCCCTAAAGTGAGGAAGACCAAGTAAGGATGTTGTTATCATGTTAAATTTCACTTAATTGGCAAGCATACCACACAAGTGAGATAGCTCATTTAAAGAGGTCACTCAAGCAATGGTGTATTGAAATATGATGATGATTTCTTGTCTTATATGTTTTTATACATGTGTCTGTTGAAGCATTGATGGTGGTGAGAAATTGAGGAGGCTTACATTTGATTTGGTTGTAGATGCTTTATGCCACCTTGACATCGAAAATATATACTAGCTACGATATGGTGGATTTTATGTAACTTATTTATTATGATATGCTTTACATTTAATCATGGCATGATGTGTGGCTAGATATGTGACTTTATTAACATTCATATTCATGATTTGGATAATGTTCATGATATAGATATGTGTATGATAATAGTGTCACCAACACAAAAAAGGCTTTATAAGTCTGTTATATTGTGCTTTTTACGTCTGATAAAGGCTCGATGTTGTAATAGTTACACCCTAGACCAACGTGAATTTTGAAATTAACGTCTGTTGGGGTTGTGTCCCACGTTAAACTCTTCAAATTATTTACAAAAGTATCACCTTGCATTTTTTACGTAGACTTTTATATTACTTGATGTGAAAGTCATGGATATGCGATTTGTATTAGTGTGTTCATATAATATTATTATTTTTCTTTATATCAACTTAGTCTTCTAATCTACTACAAAAACATATTTTATTGCAAGTGAAAGTGAAAATAAACAAAGTTTTAGATAATTTGTCAATTATATTATTATATTAGAAGTTTAACTATGTATTTTTTTTCGTAATATTATATGAAAGTACATAGAAATGTTATGCTAATAGTTTGTGACTATTAATGGATAGTAATTTGTTTACTAGTATGGGACAAAATAATAATAATAATAATAATAATATATAATAATAATAATAATAATAATAATAATAGTAGTAGTAGTAGTAGTATTAATAATAAAAATATTAATAATAATAATTTATTAATTTTAATATAATAATAATGAAATAATTATTTTATTAGATAACATAAAAAATTTATTATTTTAAAATTAAATTAATAAAATAATATTTTTCGATTAATGATAACCAAGTTATTAGTTTATTAATTTTAGTATAACATTAACATTAATTTATGAATTGAATTAATATTTTACCTCTATTAATTTTGTATAAATATAAATATAAATTATTAATAATAATAATAATAATTAATAACATGATAAATTCACACAATCACTTAAATTAACTAAAATAAATTTCTTAATTCTTCAGTTATTTTTTAAAGAAGAAGAAAAAACAAAAGTTAAAATTTGATGCTCATAAGCTGAATTCCAACTACATTTTCCAGCAACAATGACGAAAAAAAGTACAATATTTTCATTAATTAACTGAACAAAAATTATTTTAGAATTATCTGGAGTGGACGAATCAATTTCCAAAGCCGGAAAATTAATTAACTGAACAAAAAATATTTTAGAATAATGTGGAGTGGGAGAATCAAATTCCAAAGTTGGAAAATGAAAATTAAAAATATATTTAGACATTTAAGAAAAAAAAATTCTATTGAAATTTTATTGATAAATTTTATATAAAACAAACTAATTATATAAATTTAATATGCATATCAAGTTGGCTAATACATATAATTTGTCAAATAATATTCTGTTATCTACTTTGGAAGATTCATAGAAAAAAATTTCTTATGATATGTCAGATCCAACTTGATATTTGATAAAGTGAATAAAGCTGCCATTCCTTGAATAAGGAGTTTTGGCTTTTTGAATAAAAGCACTTTGAATATTTTTTTTTCTTATTGAATTCAATTTAAACTAAAGTTTACGTATTCGTGAATCAAATTAAATAAGTCAAATGTCAAACTAAACTCCAAATAATTTCTGAGTTGATTTCATTTATTGTGAACCTGTTCCATCTATCAAACTAACTTTTCTGTACATGTAAATTTTTTCATTCACATTTTTGAAATCAAATATAATTGTTACTTTTAAAATATAATATAATATAAAATAATAAGGGGATATTGTGGTGTTCGAAGTGCCAGCTTTTAAGACCATAAAACATTTCTTGAGCATTTGCAGAACAAAACAAATGTTACCAAAAGTGGATTTTTTGAATCTGAAACCATGAAAGTGAAGCAGAAAGCAAGAGAATTTAGTTGAAGTTGATTTTATTGATTTTACGTTACAAAGGGTCAATCAGATGAAGCATGCAGATATTCGATAATTAATAAAGGCACATAATTTGAGACATGTTAATTATTTTTCTTTTACCTTTAAAATTTCTGCACAAGTCTTGACAAACAGATCCATCTCAACTGGCTGATACTTGAAAAATCTGCTCTGTCAAAATATTGAAAAATTATAATGAATTAGAAATTGCTTTAAAAATAATATGTGAAGCATTGTTGTAAAATTAAAGAAATTATTGTGACAGGACTTTAATAATGTATGTAAGTTGATTAAAAAAATTCGATTGAGTAATATTTAAAGATGTCTTAACCAGTAAATTAGCAATAATTTTGTTATTAAAAGACAATACATTTATATAAAAAATTAAATACATTTGTTAAACTTCTAAAAACATTATCTTTTCTAACGTTCCAAGGATATATAAATGAACATGTGACTTAAAAGAATATTTATAATATACATATATTAGACATTAGAAATTCTTAGTAATGTATATTTTTTGTAATTGCTACTTATAATATCACTTACTTTTCCATTAATAATCATTATTACAGTTCCAAAAAAACATACGTGAGTTAATTATTTGAAATAAATCATATATTATGAAGATATTTTTGCAATGAGTTTGAAACTTATTTCTTAACAATCATCATGACTTCTGCAAGGTATGAGGTAGAGAAGTTAACTAGTCTGAATGATTTCAAATTGTGGCATTTGAAGAAGTAACACCCTAAAGAGTGGTGCTACTTAATGAAATTTACTGGTCTAATGTATTGTTTATACGTATAAAGGACAATAGTTTTATTATTAAAATACATTTTTGTCCTAATTTTTGTTAAATTTTGTCAAATAAGTCTTAATTTTGATTTTGTGTTTAATTTTCGTCAATTTTGTTCAATTGTATCCTTTTTTCCTAACACCGTTTAAATCATTAACGACTATGACCATGAACAGTGACTACCACATGTCACTTCATGGTTTGTTTGAATTTTTCTTGATTTTTTTTTTTGAATTTTTTTAAATGTTCACATGTCAACCCAGTAGTGTGTCACGTGTCAAAGTCAATATTTTATATCCAATTTTGTCCCTATATTTGTTATTTTTGTTCAATTTTGTCTCAATTTTGTTTAAAATTGACCAATTTTATCCCTATCGAAGATGTGACCAAATTTAATTTTTATATCAAAGTTATAATGATGTGAATTTTAATATATTATATAAAAAATATTTAATAAAAAATGGGAATTTTAATTTAAAAATTAAATTTGGTTTCAATTTGGAGAGGGACCAAATTGGTTCATATTAACAAAAATTGGGACTAAATTGAACAAAAATAATAAATATAGGGACCAAATTGAATGTAGAACATTGACTTTGACACGTGGCACGCTGCTGGGTTGACAAGTGGACATTTAAAAAAATTTAAAAAATTTAAAAAAAATAAAAAAAAATTCAAAAAAAAAATTCAAAAAAACTACGAAGTGACACGTAGCAGTCAGTGTTCATGGCCGTTAATGATTTAAACGATGTTAGCAAAAAAAGAGCCAATTGAACAAAATTGACGAAAATTTGGACCTATTTGAACACACAACCAAAATTAGGACTTATTTGACAAAACTTGATGAAAATTGGAACCAAAAAGGTATTTTAACCTAGTTTTATTTGTCTTATTGATATAAGACTAAATAGAAATATCACTTAAATGTATCGTTTGTTGCTCATATCATTTAGCTATTGGATTATAAACATAGAAAAATTAATAATATACAACTTTTACATTCCCCAATAACTAGTTTTTTCAAAATGAAATTTTTATTTACTATTGGGTTTGCTGAAGGTATGAGCGAAGCCCTAAAAGCTTGGGAGCTTCCATCGTTCTGGGAAGAGAGAAGAGAAAGGGAAAAACCCTTTGCAATAGGGAGAAGCAGAGTGGAGCAGAGATGAAGGAAACAAGAAGGAAAGGTAAGATCTGAAACTTTACTTCATAGATATGAAAAATTGTATGTGAGAAAACGTAAATACAGAAGGGGGAAACCTATGCTTAAATAGGTTTCGAAACTAACTAAAGGTGACAATAAACGGTTACCTTAGCTACCTGCAAACCCTATTCTAACATCCCCCCCTCAAGATGGACTATGGATGTTCAGTAGGCCAAGCTTGGAGGTGATGGTGTGATACTGACGCCGATGAAGGACCTTGGTGAAGCCGTCAGCGAGTTGTTCTTCAGAGCGAATGGGAAGAAGATGGAAGAGATTGGCTTGCACTTTTTCACGGACGACATGGCAATCGATGTCGAGGTGCTTGGTGTGTTCATGGAAGCTCTGGTTATGGGCAATATGGCGAGGGGATTTGTTGTCGCAGTACATTACAATAGTATGAGTAGGCTGAATTTGAAGATTATGGAGGAGATAGCTCAACCATTGGACTTCACAGGCTGTGGTTGCTAGGGCGCGGTACTCTGCTTCAGTAGAGGATCTAGAGATTGTTCCTTACTTCTTGGATCTCCAAGATACAAGGGAAGAGCCAAGGAAGATGCAAAATCCAGTGGTGGATTTTCTGGTTTCTAGGCATGTGCCCCAGTCTGAGTCACTGAATGCTTTCAGTTGTATACTATTGTCTGCAGGGAAGAATAAACCCTATGAAGGGTTAGCCTTTATGTACCTTAAGACATGTTGAATAATAGCATAGTGAGTGAACTAGGAGCCTGCATAAATTGGCTAAGAAGATGAATAGAAAAACAAAGATCAAGTCTAGTATTAGTGAGGTATAGAACTTTCCCTATGAGTCTCCTATAGACAGTCGGATCTGGTAGAAGATCAACAGGTTCATAGAGAGCCTTTGTATCCTTGAAATAAGGTGTTGAGCATGGTTTGCACCCTATCATACCAGTCAGGCTTAAAATGTCGATAACATACTTGCGTTGGCATAAGTGGATGCCTTTGTGAGATCTAGTTACCTCAAACCCAAGGAAATATTTGAGATTTCTGAGATTTTTTATTTTGAAGGCTTGATGTAGGAGTTTCTTGATGTGCTCAATAGTTTCCAGAAAGTCTCCTGCTAAAATAACATCATCTACATATACAAGAAGAGCTATAAAGTGCCAGATTTGTTTTGTGTAAAAAGAGAGTGGTCCAATTGAGATTGAGTGAAACCAATAGAACTTAGGAAGGATGAGAGTTTGTCAAACCATTGTCTACTGGCCTGTTTCAAGCCATAGAGGGATTTTCTTAGTCTACAGACACGTCCTTGGGTGTTAAGGCCTGATGGAGGAGTCATGTATAATTCTTCATTCAAATCTCCATGGAGAAAGGAGTTGTCTGCATCTAGTTGATGTAGATGCCAGTTTTTAGTGGTAGCTAGAGCTAGGAGAAGCCTAATTATGGTCAATTTTGTAACAAGGGAGAAGGTATCCAAGAAATCTATTCCTTCAAGTTGAGTGTATCCCTTTGCCACCAGCCTTGCTTTGTGTCTCTCAATGGTTCCATCAGCTTTATACCCATTTGCAACCTATGGCAGTTTTTCCACTAGGCAGCTGAGCTAACTCCTAAGTCTTATTGAGTTGTAAAGCTTGAATTTCACTTTCCATTGCCTTGATCTATTCAGGTTGAGTGCAAACTTCATCATAAGATTACAGCTCATTAGTAGAAGAAATAACAAGAGTAAAGTTTAGTTGATTTTGAGATAGAGAATGATATTAAATAACAGTGCATAAAGGATAAGGTGTTTTAAGGGTATTTTTGAAATGTGTAGGGCTGTGATCAGAGTTAGAATAATTGACTTGATGATGGTAGTCCTTGAGTTAATCTGGGATGCGTCTAGCTCTGTCAGACCTTCTGATTTGAGCATGGTTACCATCAACCTCTGTTGTGAACCCTACATGATCTCTTTGCTTAGTAGTACAAGCAGGATTATTTTCAGAATGCACATTAGAATTAGTTTGAGTAATAGAGGTAGTGTTATTTTCAGTATTAATGCAGTGATAAAAGCTATTGTAAGCAAATTCAGCATTATTGTCTATGACAGGTTGAGTTTTTGTTTCATTGGTTCTATAAGGAAAGACATTTTGATAAAAAAACAACATTTCTGTTTATGAAGATTTCCCTTGTTTCAATATCCAAGATTATGTAACCTTTTACCCTAGCTTTATAACCAATGAAAACACCTTTTCTAGTAGAGTCAAAATTGGTTCTACTATTCTCCATAATGGAGGCAAAGCAAAGACAGCCAAGGACCTTTAAATCAAGTAATGTAGGGGGATCATCATGAATAATTTCATAAGGACATCTATTAATCAAGTGAATAGCATGTGAAATAGCATAAGTCCAGTAGGCTTTAGGCAAATTAGATTGAAACATCAAACCACGAGCCATATTTAAAATATGCTAATGTTTTCTCTCCACAACAGCATTTTGCTGTGGAGTTTCTACACAACTTCGTTGATGAGTAATACCATTTTCATTATAAAAATTGGTACAATTGAATTCAGGCCTATTATCAGATTTGATGACTTTGATATTTTTCCCATATCAATTTTTAACATAAGCAATGAAATTTTGTAATAAAGCCTTAGTTTCAGCTTTGGAATGCATCATAAAAGCCCATGTATGCCTACTTAGGTCATCAACAATGCTTAAGAAGTATTTGTGACCATGAACATATATGATAGACATAGGACCTCAAATATCTACATGTATAAGGTCAAAAACAGCAGTAGAAGTAGTAGAGCTGTGAGAAAAGGGAAGTTTGTGGTGCTTAGCATAATGACATATGTCGCAAACAATTTTATTCAAAAAATGTATGTAAGGAAATCTGATACAGATTTGTTCAATGGTTTTATTTCCAGGATGTCCTAGTCTAAAATGCCATAGATCAATATCAGTCTTGATATAATTCAAAGCTAGACTAGGAAAAACAAAATCTTTATGTGGAGTAGGAGGATATTGTAGGTAATAAAGCCCATTGATGAACTTAGCATGCCCAATCATCTTCAAATGTAGAATTACTTTGTATCTGACAAGTCTTGGCAGAAAAAGTTAGAACACATTCTAAATCTTTAATCAAGGTTTGGACAGATATCAAATTGAATGTGAAATCAGGAATATAAAAAACGTTAAAGATAGTAAGGTTTTCTGAAAATTGTATTGTTCCAGTAAAGTGTGCAGTGACAGTAGAGGAATTAGGCAACCTTATGCATATAGGTTTAATTTTATGGAAAGTAACAAAGTGTTCCTTTGTAAAATTGACATGGTCTGTAGCACTAGTGTCTAAAATCCAGGATTGCTTACCTTACTGGATAGCATGGTTGCTGGTACTAGGAACCTTTCTTTGTACTTGATTTATACCGTGTCCTGTTTTGTCTGTATGCTCAATGATTTGTAGGAGCTTTTGTATTTGTTCAGGGGTGGATCTAGCAGATTCATGCTTGACATTCTGATTCCCATTATGTGTAGAGTCTTCCTTGGTATTTAAATTGCACGTAGATTGGGATTGGTTGCTACTTTCTTTATCTTGATTGGCTTGTCTCTGCTTGGGCTAGGGTGGATACCCATGCTTGGAGTAACACTCATCAATAGTGTGGTTCATCTTATGACAGTAGGAGCATTGCTTTCCAACATTGGGATTTCTTCCTCTCCCTCTGCTTTGTCCTCGCCAACCATTACCACACCCTTATGGTTTCCAATTGTTCTATTCAGACTGTCTCCGACTATTATGATCTTGCTTCTGATCTTGTTGCTTCCAAGTGGTTTGTTTGTCAACAACATTAACAATATTCTTAATTTCATTGTTGTAGCCAGGATTGCCACCAATCTGTCTTTCTCGCTGAATTATAAGAGAAAAGGCACGATTAATGTTGGGAAGAGGTTCCACCAACAATATTTGAGTGCGCACATGGTTGTAGCTATCATTCAATCCCTTTAGAAAGAAAATCACATATTTTATCTCCTTATATTTCACAGAACTCTTGGACAAATCACACTTGCATTGAATGTCACAACTGTAGTGTGGTATAGGTCTTAAAGATTCTAGTTCCTCCCATAAGATTTTCAAATCTGTGAAAAACTTAGTTATATTTCTCTCGCCTTGACGAATGGAGTGGATTTCTTGCAGTAAGTTTAAGATCTTGAAGTAATCCTCTTTGAAAAACCTTTCTTTTAATTCATCCCAAAGAATCTTGGCATTTTCAACATAAATCACCCTTTCAGCTATGTGTGGAGATAGAGTCTTCGTGATCCAAGATAGGACCATCATGTTGCACCTTTCCCATGCATCGTACATAGGATCCTCTCTTTTAGGAACCTCAATGCTACCATCCATGAATTTTATCTTGTTTTAGAAACAAGACCCCGTTTCAAATTTATGCTCCAAGAAGAGTAGTTTGTCTCATTGAGAGGCTGGCTAACAAGGACAAGTTCAGGATTTTCTCTTGGATGCAGATAGTAAGGACTGTACAGGTTGAGAACCTGGTCTGTTACTTTCTTTTGTGGAGAATCTTGATCTTTATTACTGATGTCTGCCATTCTTCAAGATAGCAACAAGATTGGAAAAAGATAGAAGATAGCGCAAGCAGGACAAGTTATGAACCTGCTCTGATGCCATATTGGGTTTGCTGAAGGTATGAGCGAAGCCTTAAAAGCTTGGGAGCTTCCATCGTTCTAGGCAGAGAGAAGAGAAAGGAAAAAACCCTTTGCAACAAAGAGAAGCGGAGTGGAGCAGAGATGAAGGAAACAAGAAGGAAAGGTAAGATCTGAAACTTTACTTCATAGATCTGAAAAACTGTATGTATATAAGAAAACGTAAATACAGAAAGGGGAAACCTATGCTTATATAGGTTTCGAAACTAACTAAAGGTGACCACAAACTGTTACCTTGGCTAACTGCGAACCCTATTCTAACATTTACATTGGAACACAAATGAATTTATACATATATCAATTTTTTTCCAATACTTCAAAGCTTCAAGCTCCTCTACTATTGTGCACCATTTCCTGCAGTATCGTGTACTCCGTGTAGCACACGGTCATGGCAGAAACAACCTTAAACCAAAAAGCATAAGGTAACATGAATAAATACACACATAAAAAATTAATATACATTTCAATTTCTACACATCACATAGTTAAAAATGTATATAAATATTTATCTACTATGCATTCCATATATAATGTTATGACCTACTTTTGGAAGATTTTTTGTGTATTTGATAAATTATAAGTGATTTTGCACCTATCATATGCCTCCTTCTCCATCATCAAGTGGTATACTTCTCCATAGAGCTACAATCCCTCATATGATAGAATCAAATTTTACAGTTCTCTTAGACATGGCCATTTTTCATACCATACTCCAAAACATATAAACCTCAATTGACTATCACTTTCTAATTATCTTCTTCTATGTGAATCCAATAATTATTAGAGTCTGAATAATCTTTTTACATGACACTACCGATTCAAATACAATTACTGTAAAATACTGATCAGATATTACTAATTTAAATAAAAATGAAATCGCAAATAGTAATAAAACAACAATTAATAAAACCTCTTTCCTAAAATGCGAGAAAATTTAAATAAATAAATGCGCTGGAATCATAAAACCCTAAAATCCAACTAAACTAGTACAAAATCCAAGGTCCAATTATAAATAAACTGATTACAAATTCATAAAAAGTTCTACAAAATATTCTTTACATATTTCCCATACTAGCCCCACTCCAACTCTACGCGTCATCAACACCACCTAAAATATCATATGCCTCATTTTAACAAATTACACGATCATCGCCAAACACATACATAGAAAGGGTAAGCTCAAAGAATAAAAGAAATAATAAGCATCACAATGTAAACCTACATTCCAACTTATTAAATTAACCTAACACTCTTTCGGAAAACCTCCATCCTCCGACACTAGAAATCACGGCCACCACCATGTACATCCAAAGTCTACACACTCTGATAATGGCCTTAAGATAACACTTGTTGCCACGAGCCACCACTCGTGGTTCTAGCTCTATAAGCTACCACTAGTAGATCACACGTGCAAAAATGTCATGTTACGAACCACCATTCGTAACGGTAAGTGGAACTCCCCAATACGAACCACAATCCATATTCTCAACACAAGATTCACAACATCACATGCCACTACCCTTGATTGCCAATCAAGTGGAGCCAACCAATACGAGCCACAACTCGTATGCTCATACCGGATTCCCCGTATCACCAGGCCACTACCCGAGATCGCCACGTATTTACCATCAATTCCGAGCTATAACTCATGAATGGGCCTCAACAAGTTTCATACTCAAAGCCATCATCCAAAGTTGTGTAAAACTCTCAATCTCATTATCCTGACCTATACAAGATCAGTACACACTTAACCTGGGTCGTAGGGATTGCAACCACGACATGCCCGCTCATGGTACAACTCTATGAACCTCCCCGCTCCTAGTCCAACCCTACGGGCCTCCTTGCCCGTAGTTTAACACATATGATCTATCCAACTGTGAACCTCCGCGCTCACAACAACTCTCAATTGTGAGCACGGAACATACGAACATCTCTGCTCGTATCCTCACATGAGAGTATCATTAATATAAACATCCCCGCTCATATTAATCACGCGTTCCATCACCACATCATGAACCTACACGCTCATGATATTGTCAAGCATATCCTAGCCCAGGTTCGACCTTTCAACCATGCAATACACAAAAAAAACAACCCACTTTCGCTACGCTATCGCCTGGTGCTGCCTAAGCGTCGCCAAGCAAAATTCCTGCACAGACTGCCTAGCGGTCTCAACTTGCCATCGGGCATTGCTCGCTCTAGGGACTTTCCTAGTTCACCTATTGCTTGGCAGTCTCCCTAAGCCGCCAGGTGCTATACCAATAGCATGATAGCTACTGATTTAGCACCCCCAAGGCGAGTTTTAACACCTCAAATAGTCAAGTTACACATCCAAAACTCAAAATACGTATTCATGCATTTCAACCTGACTCAACAATGTACTTCCAAATCTCATATGCAACCATCATGTATATGTACACATGCACAATTAGGACCATGCCAAAGCTCAACCATACAATATTAATCATGCTTTTTAGGCACACAAATCAGGAACCAATAATGTCATCCAACTCATGTCAACCCAAGTTTTAACATCAACACAACACAATAGTCTCTCGATGGTCAACTTAGGCCCTTTTTATCATGATATTTAATGTATTAAAGTTACCCCCTAAGACCATAATTCATGTTCAACATTCAACTTCCACATAATCAAAATTTAGTAACCCTTATCTGCACTATTATTTTATTCCTATGACTTATCTAAAAAATGTTTAGTGTTATTACATGTTCACCAATCACACATAAAAAGGTAAAATTGTACGACTAAAAGATAACACATTTAAATATTATCCTCTTGTATAATGATATCAATTTTAAATTAAATCATTTTTTTTCATATAGCTGCTTTCTTTTTTAACTATTTTCTTTTTGTTAATGTTTCTCTTTTTAGTTTTTGACTATAGAAAGATTATATAATTCTTAATTAAAAAGTAAATGACTGAATTTATCATTTTATATTTTTTTCTTTTCTTTTTATGTGATATTTTTCCTTTTCTTTTTATGTGAGAAGATAATTTTGGTTTTATGAACTATCATATGGAGTTGAGATTATGTCGAGTTTGGTAAGTAGGTATCATCTCGATTTTTTAAGTCGATAATACGTCAATTAAACATTACGATACAACATTTATGACAGAATCCAAACCTTCTTAACATATGACTATATTTCTAGTATAGATATAATTAACCCAACCATATAAATGTTCAAATAATAAGATATATAAAAGTGACTTACATAACCGGATTACCTAGATCACATCAACTAATTTGAATGTCGAAATGTTTGCATGTACCTCACCTATTTTGGTTCATTCAAAGATGAAAAATGTATCTCAAACAATAAAATAAAGACATATTACGCACTGAAGTAGGAACATATTGGATATTGCAGAATAACTGTTCCATACAAAGAACATCCTCCGTCATTTTCTTCCTTTCTCTTCAATAATACGTACTTAAAAGCAAACATGTCCATACGGAGAAAACTGGTAACTACGTGAAATGCACGGATTAAATCAGTTTAGCATGTGGAGTTGTTAAGTTTAGTTTTTTTTTTCTTAAATAAGATATAACATGCAAATTTATTCATTTATTATTTTAATTGCTTACTTTTTTATATTTTTACTGTTACGAATATAATCCTCGGGTTTTGTGGTTAAGTACAATGTGCAAAAATTGAGATTCGTTTTAGAAAAGGGAAAAACATTTTAGGAAATTTACTAGAGAGCCTTTTCCATGGAAATTTCTTTTTCTTCTAAAATGAAGTCAACCCGGTTCGGTTAGAATTCCAGTTCATCAAATTGAACCGGGAGGTTCAGTCTACGTCCATCAATCACCTGTGATAAAGCGTATCAACGAACGCGTGTGTCCCCCCTATTCACAGTGAGTCTCTGTGTTGTCGTATACACCATTCAATTTCTGATAAATTATACGACGTTTTTATATTGATTTTAAAATTAACAACATTTTAAATATTTCTCCTAAACATTCAATAACTTTTTAAATGTAATTAATTACTATGACTTTAAATCATTACTTAAATCACATGTAACTTTTTAAATATTAAAATAAATTTGCCCAGTAATGTATTAGAGTTTTTTTTTTTTCTTTCAATTTTCGTACTTTCAAATATTACCATTTCTTTGGCAATGGCTACTTTAGGCTTTCCTTAATTTTTATTATGGCATTTGAGTCTTCTAATTATTTCTTTTATCTTTAGCTCTCATGCTTTATAAATTTTATTGGTATAATTTTAGGTGTAAAAGTGCATATTATCCGTTTAATTGCCAAATTTTGTTAAAGATGATCATCAATAATAAAAATATCAAATAATTTATATTTTTTAACATTATAAGAAATATATATTACATCAATTTTCATATATATATATATATATATATATATATAATTATGTTTTATTGTATTTTAAATTAAAATATAATCTAGAGTTCAATTATAATGTAAATTTCGCTTGTTCTAATACATTAAAAGTCTAATATTATTTAAACATTTAGATGCAAAAATTTATAAATACTCTTCTCTTTTAATTTATTTATTTTTGGACAACCATTCCACAGTAATGTAAGAGATCATACTGATTTTAAGATACAAGGATTTTCTAAACAAATTTCATAGAATCTTATTCTATTATTTTAAATGTATCACATCATACTACTCACTTTTTCTAAGTGAATTTTACCATTTAAATAATGAGATTTTATTTATAAAAAAAACATATTAAAATATTTAAATATTTGATCAATTATTTTTCCTCCAGAATTGGTATTGAAGACTGTTAATATTGAAAAATAACCTATTATTTTTACTCAAAGTTACGATATCCACTTATCAAATCAGCATCTTTTAAAAGGAGTTTATTTAGATTATATATATATATA
>Ga0214543_1004109_pt1 | contig 27811 bp, 7 predicted proteins | sample CNSS2metaG_FD_160094 | JGI IMG/M metagenome (GOLD analysis project Ga0214543, IMG submission 160094) | Root nodule microbial communities from cowpea collected in UCLA plant growth center, Los Angeles, California, USA - CNSS2 | ecosystem: Host-associated > Plants > Roots > Nodule | place: USA... | reverse complement strand
TTTTTCTTTTTCTTATGGCTTTGAAGCTCGTGATATTAGATTACATTAGAGTACATATTTAAACAACATGATACCTTGTTTCTTCTATTTATACTAAAAAAAAAAACATGATACCTTCTACTCTTTCCCAAACTCCACTCACACAATTCCCACCGCTCTTTTTCTTATGGTGTTTCGCCGGATAAACAGTATCATATTTCCCTCCATTTATCTTCTTCTGCTCTTGGCTAATTGGGATTCCTGAACTCCACCCAATGGCGCTGCTCACAATTATCGTAGTCTTCCTCCTCCAACTGAGTTCTCATGTCAGAGTCAACTCGGAGCCGACTCAGGACAAGCAAGCGCTCCTTGCTTTCCTCTCCCAAACCCGGCACTCCAACCGCCTCCAATGGAACGCTTCCGCTTCCGCATGCGACTGGGTGGGCGTCAAATGCGACGACTCCCGCTCCTTCGTCTACTCTCTCCGTTTACCCGCCGTCGACCTCGTGGGTCCGGTTCCACCCGCCACAATCGGCCGCCTCTCCCAGCTTCGGATCCTCAGTCTCCGCTCCAACGGTCTCACCGGCGAGATCCCTGCCGATTTCTCGAACCTCACCTTCCTCCGCAACCTCTACCTCCAGAAAAACCAGTTTTCCGGTGAGTTCCCCCCGAGTCTCACTCGCCTCACTCGTCTCACCCGCTTGGATCTCTCCTCCAACAACTTCACCGGTCAAATCCCTTTCTCTGTCAACAACTTAACCCACCTCACCGGCCTCTTCTTGGAGCACAACAGCTTCTCTGGGAAAATCCCCAGCATCACTGCCAAGCTCGTTAGCTTCAACGTTTCCTTCAACCGCCTCAACGGTTCCATTCCGGAGACGCTCTCCACTTTCCCCGACTCCTCATTCGCGGGAAACGCAGATCTCTGTGGCCCGCCGTTGAAGGCCTGCAACCCCTTCTTCCCGGCTCCGGCGCCGTCTCCCTCCTCCAATTCGACCCCGGCCACGGCGCATAAGAAGTCCAAGAAGCTCTCCACGGGCGCCATTGTCGCAATCGTTGTCGGGTCCGTTCTCGTGGCGGCGTTGCTGCTGCTGCTGTTGCTGCTGTGCGTCCGGCGCCGGCGACGGCAGCCAGCGAAACCGCCGAAGCCTGTTGCGGCGGCACGTGCCGTGCCGGTGGAGGCGGGGACGTCGTCGTCGAAGGAGGATATCACCGGGGGTTCGGCGGAGGCGGAGAGGAACAAGCTGGTGTTCTTTGAAGGGGGGATTTACAGTTTCGATTTGGAGGATTTGTTGAGGGCTTCGGCGGAGGTGTTGGGGAAGGGCAGCGTGGGGACTTCGTACAAGGCAGTGCTTGAGGAAGGGACGACGGTGGTGGTGAAGAGGCTGAAGGATGTTGTGGTGACGAAGAAAGAGTTCGAGATGCAAATGGAAGTTCTGGGGAAGATTAAGCACGATAATGTGGTACCCCTCAGAGCCTTTTACTTCTCCAAGGACGAGAAATTGCTCGTTTACGATTACATGTCTGCCGGAAGCTTGTCTGCTCTCCTTCACGGTACCATCTTCTTATCCAATCCCTTTTCTGTTTCTTTATTTTTTTTTCTTTGCTGCTTAATTCTGCTTAATTGTGTTCATGGCTAATTATTGAACTCAAATGCAATGCAATTTGATTGTTATAGTTTCAGAACACCATATTTAGTTTGCTCTCTTGCGTTTCCGGCTTTTCCCTGTGTTCATAGGGGAATTGAGTATTCTTTGTTTGATAGAATTGGCTTTAGTATTTAATTTGGCTGAATTCCTACTCCAGCTGTTGTAGTCGTGAAAGTTCATTATTTTATTTGAGGGCTCCAATAATATTTTATTAGTGTTGTTGCTGTTATTGTTGTGAAGTGTTTGTTGTGTGATTAGCTTATTTGCGGGCAGTGGCATGGGGCGCTTTCTAAGTTGATAATGGAGGTGGGTTATACTTAGTAGTCTACTGCATTACGTATCAGTGTGATGTTAATTATATTAATTTACTTATGGGGAAAATAGTTTAATTGGAAGAGTGTTATTCTAAGTGTATCGTAAATGGGAAGTTTTGTGCAGCAGCGTAGAGTGCGCTTGTTTAATGCATGCTTCAGGAGCAAACATTCTCTACTCATGAGTGACATTGTCTTTCTTTAATTTTCCCATTCTTTCATTTCCCATAACCCAAGCAACATGCACTCATGAGATACCAGCGTGGCTCACCGACATTATTTCTATGTCTTTCTTTTTTTCTTCCATTTTTTGTTCTCTCCTTTAAAAGGAGAAAAGATAGAAAAAAATAAAGCGTTCTATTTATTCCCTCCTCCTCCTCCTCCTCCTCCTTTCCCAACGAAGAAGAGAAAGGCATTTGGACCACGACCATGCTGCTTTTTGCTTTTGAAAGGGTTGTGTTGAGTCCAAGCAAAGGAAAAATCCCACAAACCACAACCTCCTTTGCTCCATGCTTGTGTCTTGAAACAGTTAAATTTGGCGATTAGATGAAATTATTGCATGGTGATATGATACATGACTAAAGCGGGAAATAAAGAGAGCATGATTATTATTAATAATTAATATATATAATTGATGGTGTGTGTGTAATAGTATTATAGATAGGGATTGGAGGAGTGGATTGTTGATGAGAATTACTTGACTAACTACATTAGCACTGCTGGTATTGATACTGCAGGGAGCAGAGGGTCTGGGAGAACACCACTGGACTGGGACAGCAGAATGAAAATAGCAGTAGGAGCGGCACGGGGGTTGGCATGCCTCCACGTGGCAGGCAAGGTGGTCCACGGCAACATAAAATCCTCCAACATCCTCCTCCGAGGGCCGGACCACGATGCCGGCGTTTCGGACTTTGGTCTAACCCCCCTGTTCGGGAACGGAGCTCCGTCGAACCGAGTGGCGGGTTACCGGGCACCCGAGGTGGTGGAAACCCGAAAGGTGAGCTTCAAGTCTGACGTGTACAGCTTTGGCGTGTTGCTGTTGGAGCTTCTAACGGGGAAAGCCCCGAACCAAGCGTCGCTTGGGGAAGAGGGCATAGACCTCCCGAGGTGGGTCCAGTCGGTGGTGCGCGAAGAGTGGACCGCGGAGGTCTTCGACGCGGAGCTCATGAGGTATCACAACATCGAGGAGGAGATGGTTCAACTCTTGCAAATAGCCATGGCGTGTGTTGCGGTGGTGCCTGACCAGAGGCCCAGCATGCAGGACGTGGTGCGCATGATCGAGGACATCAACCGGGGGGAGACCGACGACGGCCTGCGTCAGTCCTCCGATGACCCTTCTAAAGGATCCGAGGGTCACACCCCTCCCCCGGAGTCAAGGACACCCAGGTCACTCACACCTTAACAAAAAAGTAATAAAGGCTTCTTGATTGAATGAAATTCAAAAAGAGGAAAGAAAGGACAACACAAGGTGGTGGTGGGTCGCTCTTCAAAAAATATTGTCAATTATGCACTGTGCTTTCTTCCTTCCCTGGCCCCGTTCCTGTCTATTTTCCCCCCTCTCATGTGTTTCATTTCATTTTTTTTCCCCTATTTTTCTTTTATTATTGATTTTTACAGGTGGGATTTTCAAATTGTTAATCAAGCTTTGACCTTTTCATCAGATTCTAAGTGCCATTTACCTCATTTCTTAATTTAAATTATTTGTCACTGTCATCTTTTTTTGTCAAAATGGAGCCTATCTTTTTCATTTCGTCTTCACACCACTGTCGTATGTTATGTTACCACGTCAGCCAGTGCGTTCTTTTTTTGACCCAGCGACGATAGCAGTTGTTACAAAATCATTGCAAAAATTGTGTATCCACGTCACTTGATTTGTATGACGCAGAGTGCAAAAGTAAACCAAAGAAAGCAGCTTTGGATGAACATTATGAACAAAATCAGCATTTGACCCGAATGAATAATGATGGATGGGAAATGGAGGAGGAGGCGCGGTTGTTGTGGTGGTGGTTCGAATTGACGTGTTAGTAACTCACATGGGCACCGGGATTGGTGGGAAAGAAAATACAGTGAGCATGAGATGGTTACCCCTCTCTGTATGGTGTGTCCATTTGTGAGGAAAAGGGTGGAGAACAGGCTGGCCTTGTGGAGTGGGCGATAGTGTGTGTTGGCAGTTCTGACAGATAAAGAAGAGCCTTTGACCCAACCATGGTGTGAGAGAAGAACCCTCGATGCATGCCGCTGTGGACCATTCTTGTTTTACCTCACCATTTTTTCTTTTTTAAATAATCTTTTATCATCAATCACTGCTTACTTGGATCCATGAAACGAAGAACTGTTGCTGTCTCTTATTGAGTTTTCTGATTCCACTGTAAATGTAAATGTACGCAAGCAAACCGTACGCGCTCATGCCTCACTTTGCTCCTTCGCTTTCCGTTCACATTCAGACCTACAACCTCACACGTTCCAAAAAATCCTTGTCCTTTTCTGGATGTCTAAATAATTGCACATACACATTATAAATCAACTTAGTCTTATGTTTCTACCATATAAGGCTTCTTCAATTGTAAGATTCAACCGAGTGAGGGTAGATTTGTTTTTATTGAAATTGGACTAAGTTCACACAGTACCTTTAATATTTCCGATGGAGACTTTCTTTATTCATATGTCACGAAAATTTGAATGGAGTTTCTCTATGAGTTCTAGAAACTTCCCTACCACTGGGCTACTATGTTACCTGTCGCGTTATAGAGTCACATGCTTCCTTGGCGAACGCAGAATTCTGGTACAGTAAAGCAGATTTTAGCGAGGGTTTTGGTTGGGCGCAAGAAAACTTTACCTCTCCTTCTTTAGCTTTGGTTTGTTTCGTATTGCCACGCCTTCACTTTTATTGTGGCTGTAATCTAAGTCGTAGTTCACACATGTTTAGTTTAATTTGTTGTAGTTCTCATGATAAGTTATGGTCGAAAAAGAAGAGGTGTTATCCATAGGTTGTAGGCAATTGACAGAGTCAATGGCAAGCATCATTTGCCACAAGCAAGTCCATGAAGCATTAATGCAGCATCCCCTTTGTTGAAAAAACAACTTTAGACAGATATATCATGCAAATCGAATTCTTTTCTTTTTAAGGCGTGACATAATAATTAATTCAAACTACAATCTCCGGATCAAATTGTCTTGTAATTAATTAAGTTTCATGGTTAAGTCATGATGAATTAGAGGCCGGCGAAGAAAAGTGGCATGCGAAATGGTTGATCATGAAACAGGGTAACAAACAACTCAGAAGAGGAATATTTTAAAAATGATGAGAGAGAGAGTGAAGAAAGGTCGCAATGCAATAAGCTAAATTAAATATACGTTAGAGAATCCCTGTGGTATTTGGCTGTTTGTCGAAGTTTACAAATGGTATTATTTTGCGGTTAATACAAGAAAAAAAGTACGTTTATTGATAAAGTGAGAGACTTGCCTCGAGAATTTGGATTCTATAAAAAGCAAAAGCCATTTGGTACGATGGCATCGCAGCATTGGATGCACACTTGATGCTGTGATCCACTTCTTCAATTTCCTTGGAAACCACTTTAACTATGCAAATTCTATGATTAGCGTAAAGTCATTTCACGTAATTCATTACTAATTGCCGCTTTTGTCGGTTTCACAGTAAAATAAAATACACTTTTAGAAACTCCTAGGGTTAGTTCTGCCTTTTGAGTGATAAAGTGTCAACAACCAAATGAGCCCACAAAAGGGGTAAGGTACAACCCTTTTCTCTTTTTACTTTAGTTTTGCATTGTTGCCATCCTTCTGCAGAGAAATTTGCTTAGGCTGTTGTCTTCAGTTTGAGTTCTACACATTATTTTGGTTTATGATTATTTTTGTCAATGTTATAATGAGTTTTAATAATCTGATCACTGATCTAGTGTCTGACATATCATGGACATGGGTTATATGAAAAAGAGAAAAATTCAAATTTATGTCTATATGTTAAAAATTTCATAACAACAAAAAATAAGATAAATTTACGGTATATAAATCTATACAAACTTCATTTTATATTATATTTTTGTAAAATTAAGTTAAATTTAAGGTTAATTTGTTATATAAAAATCATCCAAAGTTTATTATAACGAGATTTATTATTTGTTAACTTATTTTGTCATCCGTTGTTAAATCACTATTGAATCAATATTAATGTATAATTTTTTTCTTGAAATATATATTCTAATGTAAGAGAGTGAGTTGAAGATCCAACGTTATTTAAAACTGAATTAAACTTAAAAATACATTTATTAAAGAATGTACACAAGGTTTTTGATGATTTTTAATCAAAAGATTTTAAAGTTAGAAAAAGCTAAATGAAGAATAAAGATCAGATAGTAATATGTAATTTTATCCCATTAATTAATTAATTTCCAAACTCAATGCTTAAACTAGATGGACGAAGCCACTCCAGAATGAATACATTAATTATTTGAGACATTGAGGTAATAATGAATCATGAATGATGAGTAGCTTTTCTTGACATCCAAGTATGTGTTTGAGGCTTTGAGCAACATAGAAAATAATGGTTTGAATGTTTGGGCGTTGGGGTTGGAAAGTATTAGTAGAAGAAAATATACGGGATTAATGTGATAAAATAAGAAGCAAAGGTGTGTTTGAGGATGTCCATAAAGTTAGAAACCAATGATTCTGATACAGAATTTTTGTATGGGTTTTAATGTGACCACATTCTTAGTTAAGATGGGATGAATACAATTTTAAATATTTTGAACATGATTGCCAGCCTGTGAGCTTTGCTTGCACATGAAACAACCTACTCGCTCAAATTATTGGTGCTCACTCAACACACTTTTATGTGTTTAATAATTCTCAAGAATTTAGGAAAAACAAATTTTACTTCATTCTTTGATGCCAAATAGTTTCTGCGATGCTATCAACTCATTCGGCATATTAGTTATTTCTTTAATGTGGTTGAATTTAAAGAAAATGTTTTAGACATAATTTTTATTATGAGGAAAAGTATTTTAGATATATATTATGCCTTGGTTGCCAAAAATTTACAGATGATCATTTCTATTTTCATCCAACCTCAAATAATATCATATCATGCAAAAATCTTAATAGGATTTTCTAACGTTTTGAAATGGTTATATTTTGAATTCAATAGTGTTAGAATTTTTTATTATTTCGGAACTTAATATCAAAAATACAAATCTTTTATCAAATAAATTTCTACTACTTATCAGTTTCATTTCTGCCATCAGATAGTGTTCTCTACCTTGAACTGAGAGATGTCATGCTTCAAGAGATTAAAACTTAGAAGATAATTATAGTTGGTTTTTTAGTTCCTTTACCTGAAGGTAAAGGCTATATAAGGTACAAATGGGTTTTCAAATTGAAATACAGTGCTAGTGGTTCATTCAACAAATATAAAACTCTATTGTTAGCCAAATACTACACACATGTTCTTGAGATTGATTTATTATACACTTTTTCACCAATGGTCAACCTCACTCGTGTAAGGGTTCTATTAATTATTCTTGTCCTAAAAGATTGAGACTTACGTATTTGTTGAAAAAATCATCTGAGAATCACCTTATTAATAGAGAAATAAAATAAAAATAAGTAACACAAGGATATAAGGTATAAATTTTCAAAATTGGAGAAAAATTACAACCACTAAAGAATAATCACTATGTGCAAATTTGTACAACACACAAAAAACACTCTTAACCTTTTGACACTAAGTACACCCATACCCTTTAGAGTAAGGATTTACCTACACTTTACAACACTTTATTACAAGAGTATAAGAAAAGTCAAACACTAGTTCAAATTGTCTTTTGACTTGGGACAAAGAATATCATGAACTTAGAATTCGTTATATAGTCACTAATATCCAAAGTGACGTGAGACTTTTCAATATATATTATTTTCATCAGCCCAACAATATTAAATATCAATTATGTATTCTTAAATGATGAATTATTTAAGGAAATATAAAACAATACAAAAACATTAATTTACAAGTTAAAATAAGTTTATATATATGGACTTGGACAAGTCCTTAGAAAATAACTTTATTAATTTTCCTCAATGTTATTATAACATGATTTTGCATTGTCTAAAATGGTTATTCTTTATTCGTTATAATTTTTTTTTCTTCATTGACTATTTCACTTATTTATATAGATGATATTATTTGTGTAATTTTTTTTTAATGTTAACAACAACAACGTATAGTTGATATCAAGTCCATTTCTCAACTAAATATCATTAATTCTTAGACTTTTAGATTCAAAGGATATTTCCATAGAGAAAATATATTTTATATTTGGTATATTGATTTTTTAGGTAGAAAAAAGTTACACTATCTATTTAGGACTTCTTTCTTTATAGAAGATTAATTTTATAGACTTATGTATATTTGTTATTTTTTGTCAAATACGTTTCAACTCACAAACTTGTCAGAACATGAATAATTCATTGACCACACTTATAACTACAATTCATCACTTATTATACTGAAATCCACTTCGCATCAACGTCTCTTTTTCAAAACTAACAACAAATTTTATCTTTGTACACATGTTAATGCAAATTGGGACAATTATTTTAACAGAAGAAACCAAGCTTTAGATTCTGTATTTGCTTTTATAATTCTCTTTTTTCTTATTTATTGAACATCTTGATTCAATAAACTATTTAATTTGTTTTTTCCTTATTAAAACTAATATGATATACTTGTATACTTTATTTCTAACTAATCTCACTCTTTAAGTGATTTTAAAAATATCTATACATAATCCAAAAATTAAAATGAATCAATATAAAATCTTTGATGTTATTTTTTCCGTATAGTTATTTTAACCGTCATAAAAGAAAAAAAAATGTATACTCTTTTGAACTCTCTTTTATAATCTGGTAATTGTATACTTATGTATATTCTTTCCATATCAAGTAAATGTTATTCATAATGGACTCATATATGTACTTATGTATATCTACAGTACGAGACTTTTGTTGTTTCCTATAGTTTGTTTGTATATTTGTTCTGTGTGTAAAATCTCTTCATCTAAATAATTGTCCTGATCCAGTGTTTGTACAAGTTCTGGTACATGAAGATGAAAGTTCTCAAACTGGCACATTCTGAGGAAAATTCTCAATAATAAGGAAAGCTCTGGATAATATATTTGTTTTATACAATTAATTAGTATGGTGGCCGAAATTAATATGACAGAATTCCAGACAGTAAAGTATATTATCTACAAATATATATAAAATTGCTACGTATATTAATTCATCTATGTTAATATCATAACCATAATAATTATGCAAGGGGACAGTTTTCCAAGATGTTTTACATTGAAATTTTCCATTGGTACTATTATTCTCTTATTTTATTAATTAATACCTATTTTAACTCATATAAAATAGGAAAAATAATAATTAATGAAATTAATACCTTCATCACAATGAAACTAATGGAAGGTTGTTTCTCTAACAGCGAAGGGGTGTCTCTAAACTTTTATGGGGGTAGAAAAAGAAAAATAAAGTCCAAGACTCAATTACTATATGTGATGCTGTTTGTGTGAGCGGCTTCATTTAATGGGCCTCACTTTTTTCTGTTTGTTTTTGAGTTGGCCCATACCAATTCAGTTTGGATCCATTTCAAATATCTTTCCATTAATTAACTTGAATCAGTCAAAGTTTAAATTTATTTTCAATTTCGAATGCTAAGCATTCCTGAAGAACAAACAAATAAAATATAACTAAAAATAACCATTTAAATACGCATTAGTGTAATAAACCTCCTGAATAGAATGTATAGGGAACTGTATTTTCAAATATAAACAATTTATTGTACTGTTCAGCATATATTTTTTATGTATCGTCCCAACTTAATAAATTTTAAGAGCCATGTCCTACTAATGCATTATCTTATATACTTTTTAAAAATTCATACTAAACTTATTATGAGATATTTGGAAACACTTCAGTAGAACTTACTTCAACTTACAGCAACATTTATAGAAAAAAAAAAAATTCATTCTTTTCAATAAGTTTCTTAGTGTATGTGTATATATCAAATCAAAATAGATTGGTTAATATATATATAATTTTCAGCAAAGAGTATGTGAAAAACAGTGTTGGCATTTTACTGTTTCTATATATAATTTTGAAGTATCTGTGGTTAACTTTTGTGACCTAGTGGCATCTAAGGACTGCTTTTATCTGAATAATAACCTAATCTTATTCATATCTACAGCTAAGAAATACGCATCGAAAGAGAAGGTATTAGTGCAGAAAACTTACCTAGATTCAAAGGATGGGAAAACAAAGATACATGAACTGAACGTAAGTGCAGAATTTTGTGTTTGACAAGGATGTTTGACGAAGTTAGTTTACTTTTGTGTTGACACATCAATAATGGCGAGTCAACATTTATTTTATCGCAGTGTTCAAAATTCCAGTCTTCGCCAACACTCTGAATTATAGTGTATAGCTTTATCTCTTTACAACAAGTTCATCTTTTTCAATAGAGGCCGACCAACGTGATTCTATTCCATCCTCCACTCTCTCTTATGCTTCAGATGCTATAATACTATTATTATTTTTTCTGTATAATAAATAATATGCACATTTATTCTTATCTATGGTCAAACTCAGTGCTCATTTCTGTGTTCAACTATCCTTGCTCTTCGCATGATCTGTAATATATATTCATAATGAGTTTATTATTAAGAAAAAGGAGGGTTGAAGATGAAGCATGGTCTGAGATGGGAGCATAAAGTAAAAACAGTAAATGATAATTGAATTGGATTATTTTTTTATTGGATGCTTAAAAGTGAGGAGAATCTATCCTGAATGGAAATTTAGAATATTTAGTAGCATAATCCTGTTGGTAATATACTTTTAATTTAATCAATAAGTTCACTCCTCACTGATTCTCATCTCATCTCATATGATATGATATATATGCAAATTCCTTCGACCCGTAGACGTACCTTTCCTCGGCTTTCCGCAAAGCCCACCACAGAATAATTTTTATTTTTTTTTTATAAATAATAATAATAATAATAATAATAATAATAATAATGTTTACTTAAACTACGTTATTCGTTTTTCCCTTTTTCTTCTTTTTATCCAACTTTAACAGAATTTTCAAAATGAATTTCATGGTCATTGGATGACTGTATTGCATGAACTGCAACTTTTATACACGGTTGGATTCACACGAATAGAATATCTCATTTCATAAATACTCATGCTTCTTAGTAATCAACTTCGTTTTCTGGTTCAAGTATCTTAGACAAAACTACTTGTTCGTGCATCTGCATTTTTAGCTACTTTTGGTTAACTAATTCATGAACATGCCCATTTCTTTAAAATTACTATGTGTAAGGATAAGTGTTTTTGTCATAGATACCATGATAATAAGAGATAAAACGAGTTTATAGAATATACGCAATGAAAATAATTTTATAAGTTGGATTTATAAGATTGAATTAATCTTAAAGTCAATTTCTTTGAAATAATACTAGAGTTATATGAAATCTATTCTAACAAAATTTATTGTTTGTTAAAGATTTATACTTAAAGATTTGTTGTTCGTTGTCCCAATATTTAGTTGGATGGTCATAACTTCTTAATAGTTTTTAAAAATATAGATTAAAAAGAGGGTAAAATTAAAGAAAAATGATCTTATTAGAATGTTATCGTTATCGAAACTTGAATATAGAATTTTCTGTTTAAATTCTGACCCAACCTTAGACTAAAAGAAAACGAAAATCATAAGAAATAAAGCAAAGTGCAAAGTTCAATATTCGAAATTAAAATAAGTAGAGAAAAAGCGTGCCGAGTACACTACATCTGAACACTAGGGTGGGTTCCAACTTAAAATATTGTGGTTAATTTAATTCAAGTTATGGCTTTTATTTTGTATGCTTGCCTGCATAGTGGGTGTAGAAAGGAAATCATAAAATATAGACAATGCAAGTGCTATTATTCTGCTTACCGTTTTAAGCTCTATAAGTCCAATAATTGTCAACAAAAGCTACTCATAATCCTTTGGTGCACAAATTTTATTAGTTATTATATATATAAAGTTTTGAATAAAAATGTCAGTCCAAATAATTGATCTAAATCATCATTTTCTTTTTAAGTTAATATAATTTTTTTTTACACAGAACTCAGTCCTTTTTTTTTCTACTTTGGCTCACAATTTGATTTGGGTAGGGAGTTTTAGAGTCAAACGTTAACAAAAACTTTCAGAATTTTTCATATTTTGTGATACTCTTAAGAATATTAGATGATCTATAAAAGGGATCATAATAATAAGAAAAAATTACATTTTTTTAAATGTTTGAAAGAAAAAGAAGTCCTGGGAAATATAAAAAATTCCACCGATAAGAACACCTATAAATTTGAAAATTATTTTCAGACTCAGCAATGAAATTGACGAAATTAGAGGTAAAAGTAAGAATAAAAGAGGGAGGGTTTGTAACATACTTTTTAATTGTTAATTGAAATAATAATAGATAAAGTCATTAGTTTAAAAGTAACATTTATAGTCTATAGTAAACTTTAATTAATTAATTAATAATAATAAAATATGTAATTAAAAGATTTTGTTGATAATATATGCGGTGGTGAACATTATTGGATGGAATCTCAGAAAAACACATGTAATAGAAAGTTAAATACAGAACGTGGCTCTAATCGGTTATGGACCTTTGTTTTTGGGCTTCCAATGACCCAAATTAGCGCGTATGATTCAAGAATTTAGTGAATAATCTTCACGATTCAAGAAAGCGCGTATTGATGTTTTATTTAGTTATTAACGTGATTATATATTTGAAGATTTTTTTATTCTTATGACTTACAATCTTCTAATATCTCAATGAGGTGGTGATTTTATAAGATCCAGGTCATAATCTTAATCCAATATGTGACCTCCTGAATTAAAATATTCTTACTTAATTTTAGTCCATCAGAAGATCTAAGTCCAATGAATTAGTGTAGTCTTAATTTTGTTTAATTAGAAATTCCTACATTTATTTTAATAATGTAATTAATAAGTTTATTATGTTTACAAAGTTATTAGAATTTGCTATCAATTTTCGTATTGTCATACTGTTGCATTAACAACTTCATATTGATATTTTATATCTGGTAAAGTTTATAGCTGGATAAACTATCACAAATATTTCAAACTTTTTATATATTTTATATCTAGCTTAATTTAAAAAGCTAAAAGAATCCAAACCAAAACGAAAAATTTACAAACAGTTTTTTATGAACAATCAATTTTTATTTAATTAACTAGATCACATTAAGATCATACATACATTTTTGTAACTTAACTCATAATACATTGATTTTTTTAAAATGCTAGAAGTGATACATACTTAAAAAGAATTCATGTTTAATCTGTATCGTGTGTAAAAACATGTTAGATTAGTAATATTGTATCATGTGAGTTCAATTCCTAATTCAATAAATTAAGAAATGCTCCAAATAGAAAAATAAAGTCCTTTCTTAAAGGTGTTAATCAACGGTCCGTCAACGGAATGTTTGAAATTTTAATGTTATATTATTAGGGATGATAATGCATATTAGTATGTTTCACACATAGTCATTAAAAGATAAATTAGTTCATGTCCATGTTTAGAAAGGACAACGGTTGGGTCGAATGCGGATCATGTATATTCGCAATTCAGCCCACAATAGAAAATTTTGTTTGTTATTCATCTTGTTATTCGTCGAGTATCCACTCAAAAATTATCTGCAGATTTTTAAAAATTCACGGTTACCTGTAAATATATGCGAATATTTAAAAGAATATATTTTATAAATTTGTAAAGCAAAATTTAAATAGAATTACAAAAAATTATAAAATATAATATAAATTAAAATTAATTTTAATTAAATTTAATATAATAAAATATATATTGAATTTTAATTTTAATTAATTTAACCTAATAACAAATAAATCTACTTTTAATTTAATTTTTTGTGGATAACGGGTACTCGCAAATACGAATATTATGATACTCGCACTGGACTCCTTTATGAACGAATATTAAAATACCTACTATCCACTACCTGAGATACCAACTATTTGTTACAGATTTTATTCACGGATATCCACAAACAACATATATCTTAATGCAAGATTTTAATACTTTTATTCTTATTTGAATAAATTAGTAAAAATAATAAATTTTATAAATATATATTTTTTTTAAAATAAGTAAAACAAGAATGTAAACTAAATTTTAAGTAGTCAAAGATGTCAAACAAAACTCATAAGTAATAAGAGGTTCTTCAAAAAATAAATTTAATTATTGGTAAATTCATACAATACTCATGAGTGGACACATCATAAACTATAAATGTATTTTGAGACAAATCCATACTACGTATGTCTGTCTATCTCACCTTGTTGATCTGCTTGGCGATCGAGGTTATGCAAAACGAGAGTCAACAAACAAAAATATTTAACCTATTCCACACATTTTATTGTAAGTTTGCAAGTTAGGTCACACATCTCATCTCCATTCTCATTTCTATTTTTAATAAAATTTAATTAAATTTGTCTTTCTAATCATTTAACATCTTGTATTGGCCATTACTTAAATTTCAGATGAAATGTACAAGTAATTTTTAAAACAGTACCCGTCACCAAATAGAAGCAAAAAAAGATTATATTATATAATATAAGTTAAATTATTCTTTTGGTCCCTCTATTTGTCATGAAATTTTAGTTTGGTTCTCAAGTTTTTCGTTATTTCAATTTGGTTCTCATTTTCTTAAAAATGACTCAATTTGATCCTCACCGTTAACTTTGACCAGACGATGTTAAAGTCAACGCCACGTGTCAATTTATGTTTTTTTTTTGTTTTTTTTAATATTTTTGTAATTTTTTTTTTATTTTTGACACATGTCACTTCACAGTTGTGCTAAGTCTCAAAGGAACTTAATTTGGTCCATATATTTGTTTTTAATTTCAATTTAGTCCCAATTTTTGTAAAAATGAAACAATATTGTCCTTTCTTAAATTGACACTAAATTTATTTTTTTATAATTTTTATGGTGATATTCTTACTAAAATTAACGTTTTTATTAAATATTTCTATAAATATTTTAAATTAACTTTAAATTCTACACAAAATATTAGACTTTGGTTTTGTTTTGAACTTGAAATTTAGTTCCTAAACTTATGTGTGACAAGTTATTTGATTTTTAATCTTTACTAAGTTTGTATAATATGATACACTTGATGTCTGTATATATGATGACAAAATTGTTAATTTTGAAATTAAGTTTGGGGTTTAACTTTGTTTAATAATAAAACTAAAAAAAACTTATTTAAAAATATTTCTACAAATATTTAATAAAAACGTCAATTTTATTAAGAATATCATCATATACAAAGATTAAATTGAGTCTCACTCTAAGGAGGGACAATATTGCTTCATTTTTAGAAAATTTGGGACTAAATTGAAACTAAAAACAAATATAGGGACCAAATGAGTCACTTTGACACGTGACACAACTGTGAAGTGACACGTGTCAAAAATAAAAAATTCAAAAAAAAATTAAAAAGAATCAGAAATTGACATGTGACGTTGATTTTAATATCGTCTGGTCAAAGTTAACGGTAATGACCAAATTGAGTCATTTTTTAGAAAATGAGGACCAAATTGAGACAACGAAAAACTTGAGTATCAACTGAAATTTCATGACAAATAGAGGAATCAAAATAGTAATTTAACCTATAATATATGAGGAATAATTCTTATACACATGTCTATACATATAATTAATTTAACTTAAATTAGTATCAGAACATCGTGATTTGACATTTTTTATTAGTTAGGCTTATTGATAATTGAGTTAATTAAGAGCAGATAAATACTTTATATACGCCTTAAATATTAATGGGTTAAACGTATTAGTCAAATATTTCAACCTTGTCTTTTCCAACGTACCAAGCCGACAAATATTAAGCAGATTGATTAATTTAATCACTAGGCTGGTTGTCCCAACAGATTAACCTGATTTACTTGAAAATTTAATGACACATGCTTCTCACATCATAAAAAATTATTAAATTATAAATAGGTTAAAGTACAACCACTTCTTAAGATAAAATAATTACTATGTGATACGAGAAATTTATATATAATAGCCTGAAATATGATCTTATATAAGAATTTTTTTTTTTTCAAAATTGTATCAAAAGAGAGTAGAACAAAAGTTTAAGAAAATTAATGTTATTTGTGTTATTATTTACAGATTCAAAGAAATAAAATAATACCAAAGAATAATCTCAATATGAAATGGCCAATTTTAGTGTTATATAAAATTTTTCTACTTAATATAACCAAAAAATCATCATAATCATTGTAATTTGCATGTATTGTGAAATTATATGATCTGCAATCAGAAGATGTGTTTTTACAATAAGTTGAAATTTAAAGAAAAAAATTTGATAAACTAATATTTTTTAGGAGAAGCACATGTAAGAGAAAAAATTAATATAAAACAATTGGTATTTCAACATCCAAATCCATAAATATTCAAAAGTATTATTATTTAACATATAAATATTCAAAAGTATTATTATTTAACATCTGATTTTTCTAACAAAAATTTCAAATACATATTCTCGTATAATTTTTCTAACAAAAATTATAAATCTTTTAATGACACGCAAGACCCAAGTCGCTCCTACATCAAAGAAACTTATTAAATTGTAATGATAACCTTCAAATCAACTTTTCAATTTTATAGAATTTTTCTATTATTCTCTTCTTCATAATACTTGATTTGGAATTTTGATGAATACCCACATGAGAATTAATATACCCCCCTTCATCAAAAGTCTCATAAACACATACCGTCAATATATCTTCTTGAATCATTCTTGCAACTACTGATTTGCACAAACTCATTATCGACCACAATTATTTTCTACATTAGCCTTCAGTGTCTTGCACACCAGACTCATTGATAGTAACTTTTATAGGATGATTTAATCTTTAATAGCTATAGTTTTTGGCCTAGTGGTAAGCGCTCGATCCTAAAAGTAATATTACTTGCAACTAATGATATTACTTTCTTGAGTAATCCAGTGTAAATAATAATTTAGTCACTTGTAATATGCATTATATTTGTTTGATATGTTGTAAAATGCGTGCAATGTCATATTAATGAAATGAAAAAAAATGTAATGATACGATCCTATTTAGGAAAGAGTACGATCGTTTCTGAATTTGAATCCTTCAGAAGAATGACAAACAAAAATAAATTAGAGAAGAATGTGGAATGAGATAGGGGATGGAAGATGTCACAATCTTGTAACTTGATAAGTCAAGTGGAGATTCGTCACAAATATGTTAATCTTTGATAAGAACCAGAGTTCTAATCCAAGAACCAAGAGAATTCTCTCTCAAATAATGCAAATGCATATAATATGACTCAAAAGTATCTACATTAGTTTTTGGTACCTTTATATATAGACACATAAGTTTAAGAAAACTTAGAAAGGTCCAAGCCCAAAAATATAAAAACATGATCTAATTTATAAAAGAAAGTCTAAAGCCCAAAAATATTGAAAAATAACTAATTTTGAAAAGAAAACACAGAATCCAAAAACATAAACTAATTTCCTAAAAATTATCTTTCAAATGTGTTCCAAACCATTATATCCTTTGAATTTCTGAATTCCCAGTTGCTTGTAACATTCATGAGTCTTTAATATATTTGATTTGATTTTTCAATTTTTTACTCCTTACCTTTATCATAGGTTCTTTGAATCGTAAAGGTTTATCTCTAAATTTTTCTTATATGGTTGTATGAAATCTAAAAATAGTTATGTATAATCTAACCTTTTAGTATTTAATATGAGGGTTCTGATTTAAAACCATAATAATAGAATAAATAACGACTAAATTGTAAATGAGTTAAAGTATAATTGAAAATAATTATTATTTGATTGGAGTAATAATTTTAAGTGAATGTAAAATAATGTCTCTTCTCTACATAAATATACTTTTATAATTTTATCCATAAAAAAAAGCATAAAAAAGAGAAAAAGTGTTTTCAATTGTAATCTCCCAATGGAGAGGAATATTTATATATATAAATTATGATATTGATGATTTTAATATCTTATTTGAATTTTCTATTTTATGCTATTCTCAAAAGAAACCATTGTTGTGAAGACGGGGTGTTAAAAAATAAAAAATGAAATGAATATGTTTTATCTGGAGATATTTTGTAAGGTGGATAAAAGGTGATACTTGAGCTATAATGTTCCAGAGGAATACTTTGAAGAATTATTTGTCTACAATCTCTAAATAGAGGAACAAACTTTAGAAAAAAATAATACGTGGATAAGATTTTCATATTCTATCGAATAGATCACGTGTGGCGAGCAGGTTAGAAAACTTTAGTGTGACAAGCTTCATTCCATTTTTGCTTCTGTTTCATTTTTACTTGTTTCAATGCAAATATACCTCATAACAAAAAAAAAAAAAAACACATTAGGTTTCTTCAATTTAATCCTCATCATGTATATTATGTATTAACATTAATTTAAATTTTTGCATGATACGATGACCAACATGTGTATTTCTCTTAAGAGAATCAATATTTTTTAAATTAATTTGATTTTGTTAAAAATAAATAAATAAATCTTTAGTTGAATATGTTACTTCACAGCATGTTAAAATAAGTAAAAAGAAATTAGGCGAAATGTGAGTTGCAGAATAATAAGAAAAGAATATGGTGAAAATGGCAGAAGGGAGGAATATTCTGACAGGGACTGCAAATGGGCCACGCAAAAGGGATATTCAGAAGAAGGACGATAGGAAAGAATATTATGGACACGCGTCTCGAGGATAATAATAATAGTAATATCAATTTTTTCTTTTTTTCTTTTTTTTTTCTTTTACTCTTTTTTTCTTTTCTTTTTGTGAAGAGAGAAAAATAAATGAAATAAAAGGAAGAATCCGAAGAAAAGGTGTGAGTTGGAGTTTAGCTTGTAGAAGAAGAGTGAAGTTAGAAAGCAACCAACCATTTTTATTGAAAGCTCGTGGAATTTGATGCAATCTTCCTCTCACTTTCACACCCACACTGTTTTTCCTTTCTATTTTTTTAATTCAAAATCTCATAATCTTTTGTTGGTGCATCCCATGAAGCATGAGATGTAAAGATTTCAATTTTTAACTAAGTTTTAGTATTCACACACTGCAAGACAATGTTACAGATTCTCACATAATATCTCAGATTATGACAAGTTTTAGGTTTTACAAAAATATTTGTGGTTTGTGTTTAGTAGTAAAGTGATCTTTATTTCTACATAGGCGGAACAGTTTTAAGTCTTAATTAATAAAAAATATTTCACATTTTTATGTATTACTAAGATCGTAAATGTGAATTTATGAGATCATTACTGCTAAAATGTTTGAAGACTTAAATACGTATTTATTTTATTGATTTTATTTTTAGTTTCTATAAAAACTTATTTTCAATTTTAGTTTCGAATACTAACCCATATAATTAAAATCAAGATTATAAGTACGATAATAAGTTGTTCATGTAATAATAAATCATGAAATCGTAACATGAATACTAACTTTCAATATATATATATATATATATATATATATATATATATATATATATATATATTTATATTATTTTATTAAAAATATATATAAATATAATTTTTTTATTTAAAATATATATAAAAATATAAAAAATAAAAAAAAAAAAAAAATAAAATATATATATATATATATATATATATATATATATATATATATATATATATAAATAATTATTCGATTTTATTAAGAATATAGATTAATCTAATTTTATCATTTAAAATGTATATGAAAATAATTAATATATTAAAATATGAGAATATGAAAAGAATTAAAATAAAATAACAGAAAAAAAATAAATTAGAAAACAAATTGTTTTCGCCTTCATAAATAACATTAATATAAATTTATTTTATATAAGAAATAATAAATAATAACGGTATTCTATTTTTTTTATACAAGAAGTAATAAACATTAAAGTTATAATTAATAAATACCAAAGGTAATTATGTTATGGGTCTATACAAGATTAAGATGGTGGCAACAAGATTAGAAAATTATAATTGTATTAAATTTTAATTGAGAAGTGCTGTGGTGTGTTGTAGCTGGATTTTAATTGTATTAATTTTTTTTTTATTAAAAATGAATTTTAATTGTATTAATATTTAATTTAGTTAGATGAAAAGTTATTGCGTGACTGACAACACATATAACAATGTAAGTAAATTAAATTTTTAATTGTTCACCAAAGAATATAGAATATGAACAGGTAATGCAACATAAAATTCGAAAAAAAAACAACAATCTACTTGATTTTATGATTTTGTTAGACAATTTTACAAATCTGACTATATTACAATTATATGTAGAATCTGACTCATAAATACTATATAAAATTGTAAAATCTTGTAATTTAAATCTCGAGTTTAACAATCTTCGTAACACCTAACGAAGATATTTGATGCTTAGAATAATAAAATTAAACCAATAGTTTCTAATATAAAAGGAACTTATATAGAAAACCTACAACTTTAGTCTATAAGGAGTCACAAGACTTCATTTTTACACTAAAATGCATAAAACTTTCATACATATTTGTAAAATATGGGTTAAGAAGTTCGAATATTAAAGTAGTATATGTAAATGTATTGAATGGTTAAATATTGGTTAAGGTATAGGATTTGATCCAAATGACCAGTTCATAATTTTGTAAAATTATACTAAATTTAAGTTCAAAGTTCGAATTGTAATTAATGCTAATTCATGTGGAGTATTTATCTTAGTTTGAAGCTAATCATAGGATGTATTACAGTGACCAGTGTAATTGATTGGTACATGAATTATTATAGATTGTCACATTTATTTGGGTATATTCTAATAAAACTGTGAATAACATTGAAATGGAGGATTTACAAAACAATGAACTAGTCGAATTTTCAATAGAAATTTATTTTCTAGTACAGTTTTCCCAACGCATAAAAGTTTCAATGGGGACTCGAAACTATGTTTCAGGGGAAATACAAAAAGTCAACACTTTAACATTCTACTGTACCGTAATGAGCTAGCAAGGTGAATTTAATTGAATCGAAGATTATGTATATTCCAAATTTACGTCCTAAAACAAAAAGATGATCTCAAAAAAAAAAAAAAACATAGGGATTGAAGTTGAAACAAAACTGAAACCACAAGGTTGGGTAAGTTATATATAATGGTTGATGAGTTAATTTGAAAATTAACTGATAATAGCCCAAAAATATATGAATTGTTAAATTATAAGCATTTATTAAAATAATAGGTTTAGTAATTGATAGATGTAAAACGATGGAAATTAACATGCGTATATGATATTTGTATATAATTTTTTTTATTGATAAAATATTAAGTATTTATAACTTTAGTTTTCAGTTAATTTTAAACTCTTGTAAGTCTATATTTATAAATTAATTCAACTATTCATTTTATTTCATATATATATATATATATATATATATATATATATATTACTATTAATTTTATATTATATTTTGTAATAGTTACAAAATTTTAAAATATACTTTTAAAAATAATATAGTAATAACACAAAAAATGTAATGGCATAATGAATACAAAAAGGTTTAAATAAAAAACATAATATACAAATATCGAGAAAAACAAAATGAATATAATACCTATTAATAACTAAATATTTTGAATAGTATTATATTTAAAGTAAATAATGTAATATATATATATATATATATGTATATATATATATATACATATATATATATAATTAAAATGAAATACAATAATTTCTTTTATAACTATAAATAAAAATAATAAAATTACTTTCAAAGTGAAAACAAAAAACCAGAAATACTATAAATAAAGCAATAAAAATAGAACTTATTAAATATTTTAAATATATTAAATAAATATAAAATAGTTAAAAACCATTGTGTTTTAAAATATCGATAAAATTATTTATAAAATGTTAATAACAACATAAAACCTAAATTTTCAACAAACTAAAAACGTTAAAAAATTAAAAATCACAAAAAATATAATTTCCAAAATCAAGTTATATTATCTATTATCTATTGCAATATATAAAACTCAAAGACCAATATTCAACTTTTTTTTTTGTCTTTTACATTATTTCTTATAATTAATCAGTCTTTATTTTCATCCATTTTAATTTCTTTAGCCTGTGTATTTTGAACAATTAATATAAATAACAATCGCAAGCTTTACTTTGAATACATCTATTTCATTGACTTATATTAGGAAGTTCAAATAAGCATCATATACTCATTGAAACTATTCGGAACACTTATAAAATTCTGACTTATTTTATAAGATATATAAAATAAAAATTGACTAGAGAATATGTATATATATCATGTAGTAGTTTTGACTTTGTACAATTTACAATTGACTGATTGTGGCCATAATAATAATTTATCATGAATACATGAAAGTCCCCGAATATAGGCTTGAAATGAATAATTTCATAGATGCTTAAGGAATTGTTGAGAGAATAATGTGATCAAATTATACTAAATAAGAAAAATTATCATAACCAAAAATGCAAATAATACATATGTTTATTATCACTTTTTCACTAGATGAAACTGACAAGAAATTTTTAAGTAAGAAAATAGCGATATTAGTATATATTTTATACTTCTAATAAATAATTTAATGAAAAAGTAGAGTTTAATTTTATTGTTTGTGTGAAACCCGCAAAGAATGAAGTAAACGAGACGTGATCGAATCAATGAACCATATGAACATAAGAACTTTGGAAAAACCCTGGTTGCGCCTTATTGTTGTGAGTGATGGTTCTGCACCTGGCTTTCTAACCAAAATAACGAAAATTCGATTAACATGCAAAAGAGAATCTTCTTAGCTTCTTACCCACTTCATTAAAGATAGTAGCAGAAGAAGATTCTCCTCTGCTAGGCTCCTTTATCACTCTTTTAGAGCATGATTTTTTTTTTCTTCCCTTTAAGCTTAGTGGGTTGTGTTCCCTTAATTTAGAGTCGCAGAATTGGAACTAAGATATTCCTTTCTTGGAGGCAAATATTTTATTCTGTATAGTGAGTGTCTAGTTTTTTAGATTAGATATTCCTCCCCTTCCCTCAATGCACTCCAATTCATGACAATTATGCAACTTTTGGACTCAAAGAGAAAGTTGCAAGCTAGTTTGATACTAAACTCCTATTTGAATATGTGCTTTCCCTCTCCTTCTTTCTCCCTTTCTCTTTATTCACTGTGTTGGTAAAAATTATGTTCATGGTATATGCTCCCCCACAATTCAAACACTCTTTTCATTCATTCATCATCACAGATTCATTAATTGCTTCTGTAACACCAATACCACCACATACTATAATTATGCTACTAGATACACATGCATGCACATACACATACATATACATAATGATATATGAGTGGTGAAAGGAAGAAAAGATAATAAGATTTTGATTTGAAATTGTTGGAGAATCTGAGTGTTATTTGCGCACAGGCGTAGCTAGTATGAAAAGAAAGGGAAAATAAAAGGATAAAAAGAGAGAAAGGAGTAAAGAAAAAAAAGGGGTAACAGTAAGAAGAATCATCTTTTGTATTAGTGATTTTGAATTCGTACAAGTACAGTGAGAGGTTCTAAAACCAGGCTCTAAGCACATGACCCTCTAATGTCAGACTCTCTGATTCCTTCTAACACACCACCTCTCTCATTTTTTGCACTTTTTTTGCATTGGTTCTTTGTAGGAAGTTACTTCCCTCTGCTTTATCCCATGCTTTTTCTTTTCTTTTCTCTCTCTCTCTCTCTCTTGAACCTGCTTTATTCCCATTGAACTCACCTCTAAAAAGAAGACGATCCTCCCTCGATCCTCCTTGTGTTCAGAAACAACATTACTTCCCTTTCTCTCTCTCTCTCTCTCTCTCTCGCCCCACCAAAAACCACAAAGGAAGAAGCCAAACACGCTCTTTTGCTCTTGTTTGTTCCCACATACCACCCTGTTCCTATTTTGGCATGAACATATCTTAAACAGTGACTGCTTCTGAATCAGTTGCTATAACTATACGTGAAATTAGGGAATGGCATCACCATCAGAACTTAGTCTCGATTGCAAGCCCCAAAGCTATTCCTTGCTACTCAAATCCTTTGGAGATCAAACTGATCAGACCTACAAGCTTGAAGAATTCCTCTCTCGCTTAGAGGAAGAACGTCTCAAGATTGACGCCTTCAAGCGTGAGCTTCCTCTCTGCATGCAACTTCTCACCAACGGTACACAATTCAAATCATCCTTTCATTAAACCCACCATTAAATTAATTCAACATAAACATACACAATCGTAAACCTTAAAGATTCAACCTTCCGATTCTATTTCAAATATATGCAACACTAACAACTTAACCCCTTCAGGATTTTGTTTTCTTATAATTCAGATTTTCTAATAAAGTCTAGTTTGAATGTATGATTAACCTTTATATATCATCATCATATCCTTCTTATATGTTAAGAACACGAAACCATGATTTATTTCTATAATATTCTTCTGTGCACACCAAACAATTTAGTGATTGCCCACGCAATTCTTTTCATTGGAACAGCCATGGAGGCTTCAAGACAGCAACTCCAAGCCTTTAAAGTAAACCATGGTGCAAAACCAGTTCTGGAAGAATTCATACCCATGAAGCACTTGGCCTCGGAAAGCTCAGAGAAGGCAACAAACATGTCTGACAAGGCAAATTGGATGACATCTGCGCAACTGTGGAGCCAGGCGAGTGAAGGAACCAAACAACAACCAACATTAACATCACCCAAAGAAGCTGATATAGGCTTCAGCATCAGCCCCAAGCTGGGTCTAGACAACAAACAGAGGAACGGTGGAGGAGCCTTCCTTCCATTCTCAAAGGAGAGAAACTCCTGCCAAGGCTCTACATTGCGGCCTCTACCAGAACTGGCCCTTGCCTCTTCCGAGAAAGAAATGGAGGACAAGAAACGTGCAGAGGCGGAAAAGGGAGTTTCGTGTCAGAATAAGAAGGAGAATTCTGGCAGTGATGGTGCTGTGGTTGATCAAGGAAAAAGTGGTAGCCCAGTTGCATCATCTCTCGCACAAACAACAACAACCACTGCGCAAACTCATAGAAAAGCTAGAAGGTGCTGGTCACCAGACTTGCACCGTCGATTTGTTAATGCTCTCCAGATGCTCGGTGGATCACAAGGTATATAACAGTTTAAGTTAACATAGTTAATTGTTTCTTTCTTTTGTTTTGTTAACTGTATAACTTTGATAAATATTCAATTTTTTGTGTCCGACAAGAAAGCGTATTACAAATATAACATATTAGCTTTATAATATCAATTACTTTAAAGGTTGTGATAAAGAAAGGGATTTCTAATATTTTTCACGGTCTTTGGAAATAAAAGAACCAAATATATTAAGAAAAAGGTTTATGTGAATTTCGCAGCAGTGAATAATTATGTGTGATTTTGAATTTTTGACAGTGGCAACACCAAAACAGATAAGGGAGTTGATGAAGGTTGACGGTTTGACCAATGATGAAGTTAAAAGCCATTTGCAGGTAAATGTTTTTCTGTTAAATTCTGCATGTATGTTCAGACAGACAGGCAACTTTGTTGTTACTGTACTATTACTGTCATTGTCACCCTGACTTACCGTTCTGCATCCCAAAACGAACTTTTTGTAGTTTTGTTACCGTGTTCTTTTCTTCAACCAATTAATTAAGGTAAAATTCATAATTAAATTTCTTAATTATTCTGTTAACAGAAATACAGGCTTCACACCAGAAGACCCAGTCCAAGTCCTCAAGCGACTGCAGCAGCTCCACAACTCGTGGTCCTAGGCGGAATCTGGGTCCCACCGGAATATGCCACTGCGGCACACACAGCCACCCCAACTCTCTACGGCGCCCACCCAACCTCTCACGCGCCGCCGCCACACTACTGCACTGCCACTCCTGTGCCGCAAGAGTTCTACACCGCGGCGCCGCAGCAGCAGCTGCTTCCGCCTCCTCCGCCTCATCACAACCCGCTGCACCACCTACACATGTACAAGGCAGCGGCACACGGGCATGGGTCGCCGGAATCGGACGTTCCCGGCGGAGGAGAGAGGTCGGAGAGCATAGAGGACGGGAAGTCGGAGAGTAGCAGCTGGAAGGGAGAGAGTGGGGAGAACGAAGGGGAGAGGAAAGGGATTGGTGAAGAGAGCAATGGGAGTGAAATCACTCTGAAATTCTAGGGTTTGTGAGAAGTGGTTTTAGAATTAGGGTTTTGCTTGCATCCTACCCATGCATGTTCAACTATTCATTAACAAGAATGGGAAAAAAACAAACTAAGTAGAACAAAATATCCTAAGCTGTACTTTTTGCATATATTTCTGTGGTAGCCTCTGCTGCAGAGGGTAAAAGAGGCATAAAAGTGGACATTTGTTTTGTTTTTGCTTTACCAGATGCAAAGTATTGATGCTGCTATGTATCAGTATCAGTGTACTACTATCAAGGGAAGAATTGGATTCCTATAATTGGCATTTTCTGGGTTACAAATTTACCCTTAAGTTTCACATGGAATAACAATGTCCACCACTAAAGTCCTTACTAAAAGGATTTTTTTATTTTTCCATTGTTACTTGGACTGTTCTGGAGAAGGAACTGCTTAAAAAGAAAGAACAAGAAGAAGAGAAACACAACTAGTGGTTTCATTAAATTTTTTTAATCAATTATGATGTTCTTATTCAAAACAACATTTAGGCGATTTTGTAAAATGTTTTTTCTCAAATTAATTAAATTACAATTTCATTTTAATAATAATGAATATTGACTTTTGTTATTAATATATGTAATTTTAAATAAAAATAGTTATTGATAATAAAAAGTCGTTTATATTTAACCACAGAAGACCTTTTGTCTGGGGATTTTCATTCTTTGAACTAATGGCTGATCACTGGACAGTTTTTTTCTGTAAAGCAATCAATCTTTATCTGTGGGAAATTCTTGGGGTATGCAAAAGAAATACTGCACACACAACACTTGTTATAAGCGATTTTGAGTTTGTTTTTATACTAACCTCATTTGTTTTTATAAGCAAAAAAAAAACAGATATTTTTAATTTGAAAGTTACTAATCATAAGTTTAACCACAGCATCAAGAAACCTTATATCGGACCAGCAACTTCTTTGAATAAAATATTGGGTTCAAAGAGGTGGTTATGAGAGATTTTTGTAAATGGATATTCAATTTTCTTTTTAAATAAGGTCATAATTTGAGGAAAGTCAAGTTACTTAAAAAGAAATTACAGATGTTGGCTTTAAGTTCCTTAATCTAAAAAATATGTATAAAAGATAGGAATATTAGCTTTACAACAAATTAGAGTAAAGATGAGAAAAAACTTCAACTTGAATACTAGCTCATTCTCCTAGAATACATTTACTTGGTCACTTGATCAATTATTTTTGATGAAACCAATTTCACTATACTTTCTAGCTTCTGTGACGTTCAATACAAAGACTACGACCACCAATCAAAATATTAAGTCTTACAAGATCTTAACAAAACATCTCGTGAAATTTATCACAATCACACTTTAATAACACAAAAGAAGAAGATCGCTTAAAAATTTAATTTAAAATTATTAAAAAAAACATAAACACTTTTTTATCAATAAACAATTAATAAATATAATAACATAACACTTTGGGGATGCTCTAACCCTTTTACAAAAATACAAAATGATCCAACTTGAGTTAT
>Ga0214543_1004106_pt1 | contig 27816 bp, 20 predicted proteins | sample CNSS2metaG_FD_160094 | JGI IMG/M metagenome (GOLD analysis project Ga0214543, IMG submission 160094) | Root nodule microbial communities from cowpea collected in UCLA plant growth center, Los Angeles, California, USA - CNSS2 | ecosystem: Host-associated > Plants > Roots > Nodule | place: USA... | reverse complement strand
TCAAAATGTTCAACCCTTTTACACTTGGTAGAGCTCCCCTTAAATAGATAGTCTTAGGGGTCTCTAAGCAAAATACAAAAGTTGTAAAGGGCTAACTAGAAAAGTAAGAGAAACCCTAATTCTAGAAGCATCTTCAAGCTTGACACAAAATGACTTAGTGGTATGTCTCCCCATGTGGATTCTCGGCCATAGGTGGAAAAAGGGACAAAAGTAGCCTCCAAATCAAGCAAAGGAGCATAAAGAACAAAAGAGACAAAAGGTACAATGTTTACTTTTGCTTTATGCTTTTGCTTTACTCTCTCTTCCACATCATCCATGCCCTCCAATCACCATGCGCCACTTCTCATGCTTTTCTCTACAAAATAACTTAAACAAGGATTAGCATATTGGCTTGAGTTTAATTAATTTTGGTTCATGAGTCAACCCAAGTCAAAGGTCAACAAGTTAACCAAAATTAAGTCAACTAAGTCAACTTAGGAAAATCATGAAATTAATATGGAAAATAAAGAAAGAGACATAGAAGAAGGATCCTCCCCTTTAATCATGCTTCTAGTAATTCTCCTTGGGGGAGTCTCCATGGTTCCTTGAGTGGTCAATCCTTCATCAGATAGAGTATCATCTTCATCTTTTGCCATGTCATCATATTCATGGATAACAAGATAGCACATCACCTACTTTTCAAGATGAGATAACTAAAATTAAGATTTTCAAAGCTATGAATCATTTATTTATAAACTATAACATAAAAATATTAAGAACAAAAATGTAATACATGTGGTCGACCAATATATGGCATGATTAATGCTTTAGACCAAGCTATAAATGTGCCTAAGGCCTCCTTTTGAAGTTGGCAAAGGCATTAAAGCATGGGGATCTCAAGCTTCATCAATCGTCAAACACGTGTAGTGCAATAGTAGAGGAACACCATGGATAGTCTGCCCTTCTTCAAATTGTCGTCCTATCGCCACTATGCGCGGGTGATATCCATCAACCAATAACTCATACTAACTTATGTAGTTAGTATGATCTACAACAAAACATGAGTATTTTGTTCTCACACCACATCCTATTATAGCTTCAGTGGGTAACTTCATATTTTGTTGCTGCATAGACTGAAGCTTTATTTCAAGAGCTTTTTATATTTGTTGTTGAAGTTGTTCCATTAAGCATTTCTCCATAACTACCATGCATTAGTTGATTATTTTCTCAATTTGGAGCTTCATCTTCCTCAAGGACTCTTGACTCATGGATTCGATACTTCTTTGTGGAGGACCAAAGTAATGTTAAAGTCCAATTGCATCTCCAATGCCACTGTTGTTCCATTAAGCATTTCTCCATAACTACCATGCATTAGTTGATTATTTTCTCAATTTGGAGCTTCATCTTCCTCAAGGACTCTTGACTCATGGATTCGATACTTCTTTGTGGAGGACCAAAGTAATGTTAAAGTCCAATTGCATCTCCAATGCCACTAACACGACTTGGGTGCTTAGGCTTTCCAATGGCCGTTGTGAGTATATTATACCGACTATGGGAAACAAACGAACCTTGAGTTGATTTCTCAACTAACTCATCCGCACCACATAATCAAGTTTAATCATAAACCACTTCATATGAACTATGGTTTTGGGTTTGTACTTACCATTCTTTTTTTCATATACCATCTGAGCTGATTATAATGTCATGTGCCCATCGGACTTAGTCAAAGCAACCTTCCACATCTCGTACCTAAGAGGTGGGTACTAGGTCAAGGGACTCAAGTTCTAAAGCCTATGCACGAGACATTCTCCAATGTTTCTCTAACAATGCATATCCACCTCATGAGAGTACGTACGATGTATCATTAAGCTTTTGTCTTTCCTGGACTGCTATCCTTTAACATAAATTAATAAATGTAAATCACAGAATGTATGATATATGTGTTACTATAAAATAATAATTAAGAAATAAACTTGCAAGTCCTAGACTCTCTAAATGCACGAAAGTACATATGCTACTTTTTAGTTATGTGATATTCATTACAATAAGTCTCATCTTGCCTATCTCCAAACACATAAATATGTGTGAACCTTGTCTTGAAGTCCCTCCATCTAATGGGTATGTGAGATAACACCTTCTCCTAATTTGCTCATTGTTCCAAATGTTAAAATTTTTGTTGATGAAAATATAAATAAAAGATGTTAATGAATTAAGTAAACATATTAAACATTATATTTATTTTAAGTAAACATATGGAACATGCCAAAATATCTTGTCGTAGGAGGTTTTTCTTTATCTTCGTGCATCATCCCATGATGCAATCACAATAGAGACATGCCTTTTGGCCAACATTCCCTAATAGGCTTGTCTAATTCTTCTCTATGCCAAGTCCAAACTGTATAACACTTCACTATACGAAAGATAAATAGATGATCATGCATTGTACCCAAGTCCTGACATATTTGATTAAGACAATGAATACATTGACAAAAATATGCCCCTTCACAAAGATTGCATGTTCTTAAGCATATAGCAAGAACTCAGAAATCCCCTTTTCAAACTCTTCACTAATGTGATGTTCATTCATCTAGCTTCCATCCATACTATGTTTGTAAAAAAGTCCATCAATCTCAAATTTTTAACTCTCAAAAGGTGAGGCCCTACCCATTTGATTTTTTTTTCATAATTTGCTAACACATATACGAAGAAGTCTAACATAATAAATTTGATAAAATTTTGGCAGCATTTCGTATTAGTCTCTAAAGTACACGAAATGAAAATGATCACCCATGACCACAATTAAGTATGCATAAACTTCAATGTACACATTATATCAAATTATGAAAAATAATTTTTCAAAATTGTTCGATCGGACAATTCAACGTTTAATACAAATGATTAAAGTTTAGTCATTTGTGCTAAATCTCAAACTGGAACTAAGGTTCACTTAGTGCTTAACTAAGATTATAACAAATCTTAATATAAAATAACAATGCACCAATAATATTAAAAAATCCAATAAATCTAAAATTATTTAAACATAAATCATCTAATAATAAATCTAAATTTGATACTACAAATATTCTAAAAATTTATGTAAAAAAAAAATGCCAAAAAACCTACTAAAAAAATTGTCTAAGATAAAAAAAATAATGGGAAAGAAAAAATATAACCAATGCCATCACATGCAATCAACAAGAGATAAAGTACAATAGGGGAAAAATTAAAACTAACCTTATGGTGAAACCAAAGTTGAGAACGAAGTTGGATGGAGGGTGACCTTAAGACCCTAGTCGACGCCACTAGAATGTGTACTTGTTGTTGGTGGAATGTGGCCTTAGGTTCTCGTCATCGTTGCCGGTAAGTTACTCCTTCAAACTGTTTTGTGTAGTAAAATGAAAATGAAAGTCAAAACCAATTGCTAAAACAAAAAAAATACATCCATAAATGTAAGCAAAACAAGTTCAATGTGAGTGAAATGAATGAAAATTCACCTATGGGCCTCGTTGTCGTCGCCGCTAATGGATGTTGGGTCTCATTTCAGTTGTGTGAAAGAACAGTGAAAGTTGAATAAGTTGGTGTTATTTCTTAAAAAAATTTAAAAGGGATTTGACATCATACCTGTATTGGATAGATGTCGAAAGTCGAATAGGTCAACGTCATTTTTGCTTTTGGCATCGAAGGGACCGACGTTAAGTTTTTTATTTTAATTATAAAAATGTTATTAGTCATTTTTTATGTTAAAAATGTGGTGAGGTAATGTCAAATAAGTAACCTTATAAGTCATTTTTGTGTTAGTGTAAATGAAATGTTATCTAAATATTAACTTTGAAATGCTCTAAATTTCTCTCTTTTAAGTGTGTAGTACAAAAGATTAACCATAATCTTATATATACATCAAAATAAACTATTTTTTAACATTATTTATCTTATCTTAGTTGGAAAAGTATAACCGTCTAAATAGACAACCATTTAGAAAAATACTCAAAAATTTGCTTGGACTAATAAGTTAAATATTAAATTTTGTAGTCCAAAGTAACTTCAAATTTTTTTTTTAATGATTAAGTAATAACGAAACTTTAAACAAATTTTGTTTTCTAAAAATCTTTTTAAAATTAAAAAAAAATTAAGTGTAAAATTTTTAAAATACAATTCAACCTTCTTTATTTTTTAGTCTAACACCTTTTAATTTAAAAATATATCTTCAAAGATCCTATATTATTAATAATATAATTATTATGGTTTTAATATTATTTATATTACAATCATGTATTTAAATATAATTACAAGTTAATAAATTTAATTATATATTTTACAACTATTTATTTATTTTTATATTGAACGTATATATTTAAAAATGATATGAAATATGATATAATCGAAATGAATATGCATTTTAAAGTTAAAATCAAGGAATATGATTGTAATTTAACATCATAAAATTGATATAATCTTTCCTTTTTGTTTAAATTGCAAAATATAATGTCTCTTATTGAATCTCGTAAGCATGAAAGTTTATGCCAAAAAATATTTTTTAAACAATTTAATTGATAAAAAAACAAGTAAACAAGAAAATTCTAACTATATTAATTTATACTCTACATATCTCACACACATTAAAAAAATAAAATTTTAATTTTCAGTAAATTAAAATATTTTAGAATAAATAAATACTTTGTTTTATTGTAATACAAGTTAAATACATTGGCCAACATTAACTTTGCACGATAAAAGCTTATCAAAACAAGTTGGGTGTTTAGATTTGTATCATTTATAAATGTTGTTTGAAAAAAAAAGACAAATATATATATATATATATATATATATATATATATATATATATATATATATATATATATATATATATATAATTGCTGACTTTTAACTTTGATCCCTTCAATTCACTCTTGGATGTGAAAAATAAAACATTAATAAGTTGATGATAAAATAGACATATTCTATAAAAATTGACATAGCATGATTTGATTTGATTATTAAATTATTTAAAACTGGTAGGAGTTTGTATATAGTAAATTTGAACACTGAAATGGACCACCAAACACATTATGGGAGACAAATAATCAACTCCAACATAACACCACCTAACCAACCCCTTCTCAGTCTGTTTTTGTTTTGGATATTCAGTTATATCTTATTAAACTGTTTCATTCATATCGAAATGTATAAGGAAATAATATATTTGAAGTTTAAAGATAAAAGATATGTTGTTGATTCAAAAAGAGGTTGTAGATAACCAGAAGAAATATTCAAAAAGAGGTTGTAGATAGGTAGAAGAAATAGTTAATTTTTAGAGAAAAAATAATAATGAAGAAATAAATAGCGTTTAAGGAGTCAACATTATTAAAAAATAAGAGATTTTTTAGGGAAAAAAAATAAGAAAAAAGAGAAAAAAGCGTGAAGATAACAGAAAAGAAGACGCGGCAGAGGTATGGTTCTCCCGCCACATAGATAGCAGATGCGAAGAAAGTGTATGAGAAGTCAGGTTTCGGCCACACGTGTTTCCTTGCCCACACCCTTCTCAATCTCTCCGTATAACACTCCACACTATATTTCACCGTTACCTTCTCTATTTAATTTTTATTATTATTTTATTTATTTCATTTTATATATGTACTTATATATATATATATATATATATATTATATATAATAATTCGACGAGAAGTTTTCTCTCTCTTTCTCTCTCGCTCGTTACCGCGAACTCGATCGGCATCGGCACCCACACGAGGGGAAACGCGATTCCCTTTTCCCTTCGCTAAACAAACAAACAAACTCTTTCTCTTCAGGATTCCAAATCCATCCCTGTAAGATTTCTATTTTCCCCAATTTAGGGTTTCTGTCTCATTCCTCTCTTCAATTTCTTCTTCTTCTTCTTTCTTCTATCTTCTTTCGGACGCCACTTTGCGAATTCTTTTCTTCCTATCCTTTTTTCTACGATTATATTAACTCAATCTTCCTTCCCCCTTGCAATCCTCAGGCCTATCTGTTGACGAGAAAAAAAAAAGAAAAAAAGAAAAAAAAAGAAAGAGAGAGTAGGGATTTCCTTTTGTATTTTTTGTTCTGTGGATAAATTCGATTCTGTTATTCGTCCTCTCATCATATTCTAGCTGTTGTTTTTTAGAGAGATTAATGTCAATTGGGTTATTACGCAAGAAACTCTGTGAAGTTTTTGGTGCTTTGTTTTAGTTTGCCATCCGAAATCGAGGGTTTTCTTGTTAGATCTCAGCCAGAGCCACAGTTTCTTTATTTTATTTTTATTTTTTGTGGTTTTCATATTTTATTTTCTTTTTCTTCTTGTTCTGGTGTTGTTCCTTTTCTGGGAAGGAAAAGAAAAAAGAAAGGACCTCGAGAAAAAAAAAATTAGGGTTTGGTGATTGGTTTAGGGTTGTGTACATACATAGGTAGATAGATACATGCGATGGCGTTGAATTTCTCGCATCGACCGATTTTTTCTGAGGATAATTTGGTTTCGTCGATGAGGATGGGGATTCCGGAGAAGAGCGGTGTTGATAATTGCTATGATTACGGAAGAGATAGGTGTGATAGGGGTGGTGGTGGTGCGACTCACGATGACATTGTCGATCTTTTGCCTTCGGATCCCTTCGGCATGGACATCAGCACCACCTTCACGGCCATCACCGGGTGGCTTGAGGATTTGGAGGTTGATTATGGTGGGTATAGAAGGGATGAGCTTGGGGCGAGTGATGACAATTACCAGCTTTTTGCTGGGTTGAATTTCATTTGGAACAATGCTATGAGGTTCCATGCGTGTGTTGAGGAGAAGATGGGGTTTGGCGAGTGTAGTTCTCTGAGTGACGATGGAGCTGCTGCTGCTGCATCGAGCAATTTTGGGGTTGGATCTGCTTCTGATGCTGATATATCGGGTTTACCCGCCACTAGCGGGTCGGGTGATGTTTTTAGACGGGGTGATGAGCTTGAAGGAGGAGGTGGGCGTGATGAGTCTTGTCCTCACCCTGCCTTGAGTTATTCTCTTGGTTATCTGGGATTGTCTGATCTTCTTGTTGTCGAAAGAGTTTGTAAGTCTCTGCATTCCACGGTTCATGATGATCCGCTTTTGTGGAGGAGTATCCACGTCGATCAGCCTTTGAATGAGAGGATAACTGACGATGTTCTTTTCCGATTGGCTAACAGGGCTCAAGGTAATCTTCAGTGCTTGAGCCTTGTTGAATGTACCAGGATAACTGATGATGGTTTGAGGCGGGTTCTGGAAAGCAATCCCAAATTAACCAAGGTAATCATGCGTTACCATACTGTGTTTGTGAATTTCACATTGAAACTTAAAATCATCTGAAGCATGTGTATGTCAGATGCTTGGTATTGTTGTTTTACTTTAATTATTCTTTGAATGTTCCTTTTATACAGCAAGATGGTTAAAATTGTCTTTCGGGAACCGGTGAAGTAATCATCAGATTAAAAGGTCTTTTTTAGTCTCATTAAAGAACCTTGGCCGTGTTTTCTGTACACTTTGGGTGTTGTTCTCGATAATTTATTTATTCGAATTTTTTACCCAAGGCATTTTCTTAGCATGGCTCTTTTCTTTTTTTAATATTTTATTTGCCTGTATATCGGGCGTGAAAAATTTGGCCTTTTTCACTATCGTTGCTTATTGTTTTTAATCTCTTTTCCCGTCCTCCATTACAGAAAATCAATTTGGGGTTATTTTAGAATTGTCTGTACTTTATCTATCAGTCATTGATAGAGGCATATATGGATTCATTTAGGTGTGCGAAATGCTTTATTTTTGTCCAAAACAAATGAGCAGTTTATCCTTTTGACCACAACTGTATATTTGTGCTGGTAATTTGCTGACCTAACCGTTCTCTCATTCTATTCTGTTACTATTTGTATCCATTAATGAACCAATTGGTAGAAAATGTGTTAATACACCTTTGAAGGAATTAACCCCCTTATTTTGAAGGGAGGACGTGAAATAAAAGTGAATCATATATCTAGTTGGGGCCAATTAATTGTTTAACTGTCAACTTTGATTCATTCAAGCTTATTTTAATGTTGAGATGCAATCAGTTTGAATAATTCTCATGGATTTATTACATATCTTGTCTTTGTCATTGTTGATGTTTGTCTCTGTTTCATGTATCATATGATTTATTGTTGGTCTGCTTTATAGTCCCTTCTTGTCAACTGTTATTGCACTAATTACCCTAAGTGTTAAATACTTGAGAGCTCAGCCATATTTTTCTTTTGTCCATATTATATTATTATATTATAAACCAAGTAAAATTTTCCCCAAAAACTATGCAGTTGAGTGTTCCTGGATGTACAAGACTCAGTATTGAGGGTATTGTGGGTATGCTAAAAGCCTACAACTCTGTGGGTCCCCAAGGGGTGAAGCATTTATATATAGGTGGTCTTTATGGTGTTACACAAAAGCATTTTGAAGAGTTGAGGTTCTTGTTGGGTGCTGATAGCCGGCAGCAGATGCAGCAGTCTCATAAACCACACTTCTATCGCAGGGGAAATTTGTATCTGTCCTGTAATGATGATCGAGCCATGGATATTGAAGTTTGTCCTCGATGCCAAAATTTGAGGCTTGTATATGATTGTCCGGCAGAGAGTTGTCAAGGGACGGGACACACCACTCAGATGTGCAGGGCATGCACTCTATGCATACCCCGGTGTAGTCAGTGTGGCCACTGTATCAATGACAGTGAATACGAGGAAACATTTTGTCTGGAATTGCTTTGCTCTTCTTGTTCTAAGCAACTAGTCAAATGTTCGGATGGAAAGGCTGGACCAGCTAAGTCAGTTATTATTCATGAACAAAGCTAGAGTTCTTGTCAAAGTATCCTGTGAAAGTCTGTGAGAAGAAGTTTTATATGGAAGTCATATGAAGCGTTCGTGGAATGCTGTTAGAGTTCTTTGGCGTTCTTTGTAATTGGTCTCGGAGGTGGGATGCATTTTGATGGGTATTTTCCGTTCGTAGAGAAAGTGGAAAATCACTTCATTTTTGTTTTTCCTCATCTACCGGTGTGCAACCCGCAGGAACGAAATTGATTACCATGATTATTGATCACGTATTGAACTATGGATTTTCAATTATATTGTGATTAAGAGGTTATGAGGGCTACAGTTGGGTGTTGTGCTTTGCAACGTTGCATTCGGATAACATTTGTGATTGGCTCTGATGCATAACCGGTGGGAACACTCTGATCTTTAGACTTTGGTTATTTTTTCATTTGCTGTATTGAATAATTGACTCTTGCTAGGTTGTAGTGTACGTACCCTGTTTTATTTTCTTTTTTGCCATCCTTGGAGGAGAAAAATAAGGAAAGTGGTATTATGATGTCATTAAATCCACGCTTATGTCACTTTCAGCATTAGCTTGTATCAAATGAAATGCATTTACGGTGGACTTGGACTTGAAAATGAATGCTATTTATTATGTACTTGAGCATTTTCTTGAAAAATCTGTTTCTGTTCACTTGTTTTTTCCGCACACTTGATTACATTAATCGAACAGATAAAAGCCTGTGAATATAACATGTTTGTGAAGAAACCGAAATGTTGTTAATTACACCAAGAAAATGGATGTCTGGGTAGCCATCTACGTTTACCATTTTTCGTACGTAGACTGTCTTCCTATGTTGCTCCCTCAAAATTAGGAATATCTTACTGTGCAAGCGTAATAAAACTTGAACAATAAGGTATACATTCTTAAAATATTGGTTGCTTTGTGATGCTCGTGAAATTGGAGAAACCAAGGTATAGCATAGATGAAAAGCTGTGGTAAAAGTCATTGAAAAACCGTGAGTTACGTTTTTGTTGCCTTGTGTTGGTTCCAAGCTACTGGGAGGGATCACTACGATTGTGTTTGCTTTCACGTTCAAATCACCTTAAAACCCCATCGGCTTTCAGAAGTGAACTCGAATTTTGGTCAGATACTACTTTCTTAAACGTAGAAGCAACATTTCGTTGTTTATGCATTGCAATATAGCCATATAAAACAAACACCAAAACTTAATTAATCTCTTCAATGTATCAACTTGTGAAATATTTTCATCATACTTATAAATGATTCCAATCATAGGAATTTGATTTCAGATAGTAGGAACAAGTTTTGGAATTTAAAACAATACAAGAACAATCTAAAGGTTGGTTGGATTGAACTTGGAAGCTTCATGTTCTTTCTTCAAGATAAATGTTAAATGTTGAATTATCACTTGATCTCTATGAATTAAAATAAAACTCAATCACAATTGTCAAATTCTTACACCAAATTTCATATATTAAGGAAGGAAGATGGCTATTTATTACGGTCTCGGTCATCCTAAAATGAAAATGCAATTGTTAATCAAATTTAAACACGGATATAAAACGAAAAAGTGGAGCGAAATCTGAAATTAAAAATTCAAATTATAAACGTTTTTGCAATACTCGATCGAGATTTGCATTAATCATATTTTTCTTGCTCTTTTGTAGCACTTGTTTTTTTGCCTTCTCTTGACACTCGTGTACTCTATTTGCATTGCTCTTGATCGTGGCTTGCATGCTTCTATTGGGCTTGAATAAGTTGGTATTTAAAGCCCAAATAAATTCTAGACTAGAAATATCATTTGAATCTAAAAATTACAAGAAATAAAACTAAAGAAAATGAAGAATTATTTTAATGACCAAGAACATCTCATTTTGATTTGTCATACTCCTAGTAACTTTTGTAAGAGTGATGTGTTCTTACTTATTCTTGCACAAATCAAAACCTTTATAGAATAATTAGGAAGGCTTATAAAGAACATAATAGGAAGTATAATGAAAACTTATTTTATGTCAGTTCACTCAACATAACTCAATACAAGTTACGTTCAATTTTGTTTAAGAAAATTTTCAAAAGTTTCACTATAATCGAAGAATGCACAAGTATTTTCATTATTATTAATTGTTTATCCAAGTACACTCAATCATTCTTATGTATCTCCTCACTAGATAGAAAAGTCTTTATCATTAAGTCACTTCTAGCTTTCAAGAATATTTATTTCAGTTGTCATCATTGACTTTAAAAAAAAAAATATACTCAAAATATATATATATATATATATATATATATATATATATATATATATATATATATATATATATATCGTTCTTTATTTTTTTAGATACTAATCCTAGTTATTTGATTTATATATATTTTTTAATAGTAAATACATGAGATAGAATATTCAAAATGAAATATTTCTATTATTTGATTTTTCATCCAATGACTATACATTTTTAATATTTTTGTAGAAATACAGGAAAAAACTCTATGGAAAAATGGTGGTTCAATTCTAAGTTACATAATAGGAAGTTCGAATACAAGTGTGAATTAGGTAAATCAATAGAGAGTCTTGGTCCTATTGAGAATACTAGTCTAAGCGAAGAAAAAACTCTATGGAAAAAAATGGTGGTTCAATTCTAAGTTACTTAATAGGAAGTTCAAATACAGATGTGAATTAAGTAAATCAATGGAGAGTCTTGGTTGAGAATACCAGTCTAAGCGAAGAACCTAAAATTTTAACTAATATAGATAAAAAAATTCAGAGGTGGGATGATTGTGCTAATTCTAGTTATAATTCTTTTGATTATTTAGTAGGTTTCAATAACATACAGGATTTCCTATCTGATAAAACTTTTTTAGTTAGGGATAATAAGAGGAACATTTATTCCATATATTTAGATATTGAAAAGAAAACTTTGGAGATTAACAACAATCATTCTTTTCTAAGTGAACAAGAATTTTTTTTTCTAGCTATCTGAATATTGTTATTAAGAGTGATTACGATTATTCCATGTATGATACTCCTTTTAGTTGGAACAATTATATTAATAGTTGCATTGATAGTTATTTTCATTCTCAAATCTGTGTTGATAGTTGCATTTTTGGCGATATAGACAAATACAATGACAGTTCTTTTTAAAGTTACTTTTTAGGTAAGGGCAGAAATTGTAGTGAAAGTGAGAATTATAGTTTTAGTTTAATAATTAGTACGAATGATACAAATGATAGTGATTCCACTCTAGGAGAAAATTATAAGAATCTCCATGAAAGTGAAAAATTGACGCATTTGTGGATTGAATGCGAAAATTGTTATGAATTAAATTATGAAAAATTTTGAAAATCAAAAAAGAATATTTGTGAATACTGTGGATATCATTTGAAAATGTACAGTTAAGATAAAATCGAATTTTCGATTGATTCGGGTACTTGGAATCCTATGGATGAAGACATGCTTTCTTTGGATCCCATTGAATTTCATTCAGAAGAAGAACCTTATAAAGATCATATTGATTCTTATCAAAGAAAAACATGATTAATTGAGGCTGTTCAAACAGGAACAGGTCAAGTAAATGGTATTCCTGTAGCAATTGGTATTATAGATTTTAAGTTTATGGGAGGTAGCATGGGATCCGTAGTAGGTGAGAAAATCACTCGTTTGGTAGAATATGCTACTAATCAACTTTTACCTCTTATTCTCATATGTTTGTTCGGAGGAGCGCATTTGCAAGAAGGAAGTTTGAGCTTGATGCAAATGGCTAAAATTTCTTCTGCTTTATATTATTATCAAACAATTCAAAAAGTATTCTATGTATTGATACTTACATCTCCTACTACGGGTGGGGTGACAGCTAGTTTTGGCATGTGGGGAAATATCATTATTGCCAAATCAAACCCTTATATTGCATTTGCTGGTAAAAGAGTAATTGAATAAACAATGAATAAGACAGTGCTCGAAGCAAGTAGCTGAATATTTATTCCATAAGGGTTTAATTGATTCATTCGTACCGCGTAATCTTTTAAAGGGAGTTGTAACTGAGTTATTTCAATTCCATAATTTCTTTTCTTTGACTAAAAGGAAAGAAATTATGGAATTGAAATGCAAAATCAAAACATACAAGATCAAAGTAATAAAATAAAAGAATAATAAAAGAATACTAAGAATCATAAAAGGGTATATTCTGATATATATCGGCTTAGCTATAATCACTAGAATTCCTATATACTATATATAGGAATTCTAGTGATTATAGATTGTCTTTTTTAATAAAAATAAGAATAAAAATCGACAAAAAAAAAAATAGATAGAGTACAAATAGTAAATCGAGGTACCCTTATTTATGATAAACTTTCCTTCCATTTTTGTTCCTTTAATGGGTCTAGTATTTCCGACAATTGCAATGGCTTTTTATTTCTTCATGTTCAAAACAAGTAAAATTCTGGGGTTTTTTATTCCACAATTATTATTCTTAAAGAGAAAAAGAGGGGCTAATGAATATTTAAAAAAAAAGATCAAAAGAACTACTGATCTATTATATAACAGAGTCTCGAAAAATAAGCAATATCTTTTCAGCCTTTATCATTTTTTTAGGTTCATTGGGGTTATTGTTGGTTGCAATTTCCAGTTATCTCGGTATGGGTCTTTTCCTTTTTTTCTCAAGAAATTAGTAATTTTCCATTTATTCCACAAGGGGCCGCGATGGCTTTTTATGGAATTGGGGGTCTCTTTATTAGTTTTTATTTGTGGTGGATTATTTTGTGGGATATTGGCAATGGTTTTAATATCTTCGATAAAAAAAAGAAAGAAGAAGTATGTTTTCTTTGTTGGGATTTCTTGGAAAAAATCGTCGTATTATTCTCAAAATACCTATGAACGAGATTAAATCTATCAGAATAATAACATGAGTTCAAGAACGAAGTGTTTTGACTTGTACTCTTACTTATGAGAGTATTGTTTATATGGAAACAATAGAACAAGGGTTTATTCCCTTGACTCGTATTAAAGATAAATTGATTCCACCAGAATTGCAAATAGAGCTGGTGAATTAGCTTCTTTTTAGGTGTACCGCTTCTGTATTGATGAAAATTGGACTTAACTAGAAATAAAATTGCACAAAAAGTTTCAGAATTGTCCTATTTATTTAGTGTACCGATTGAAATATTGTGAAAAAAAAAACTGTTTTTCAAAATATTTCAATTTTTATTTTTATAGATGGGACATTTTTTAATTTTGAAATTTGAATATTATAGTCATAACTTGAAGTGCTCCTTGGTGTATTTATAAAAAGAATCATTTTTTCTTTGAATCTTAGCAATTAATATCCTTTCGAAATAATATTTTTTTCTTCTTTGGATTGGAATTGACTGTGAATTCTTTCGATTTCTTATTTGATTTATGTATTCTTTTTTCCAAATTAAAGAAGGCAAAGACCAACTCCCGAAGTTTAAGTAAAAAAAATGATAAAATACAATCTAGATTTATCTAATGAAGCTTATACTTGATAGAAAATTTATTATCATATAGAGTTGACGAAAGAGATGAAGTTAAGTTCATTAAAGACGAAAAATGAAAAAAAAAGCATTTCCCTTCTATATTTTACATCTATAGTCTTTTGCCTTGGTGTATCTCTTTCACATTTAAGAAAAGTTTGGAATCTTGGTTTATTAATTGGTGAAATAGTACTCAATCCGAAATTTTCTTGAACGATATTAAAGAAAAGAGTATTCTAAACAAATTCATAGAATTAGAGGAACTATTTTTCATAGATGACATGTTAAAGGAATGTCCGAAAACATATATACAAAACCTTTGTACTAAAATTTATAAAGAAACAATCCAATTAATCAAAACGCACAATGAAGATTGTATGAATACGATTTTGCATTTCTCCACAAATATAATTTGTTTCGTTATTATAAGCGATTATTCTATTCTTGGTAATCAAGAACTTGTTCTTATTAACTCTTTGGTTCGAGAATTTATATATAATTTAAGTAACACAATAAAAGATTTTTCTATTCTTTTATTAACTAATTTATGTATATGATTCCATTCAACCCATGGGTGGGAACTAATTTTTGGCTTCGTTTATAAAGATTTTGGATTTGCTCAAATTATATCCGGTCTTGTGTTCACTTTTCTAGTCATTTTAGATACAATTTTAAAATATTGGATTTTCCTTTATTTAAATCGCATATCTCCATCACTTGTAGTGATTTATCATTCAATGAATGATTGACAGAAAAATCGATTTACTTCAATGAATTTCAAGTTTTTATCTAAAAAAGATAATTTTTATTTTTCCCCTCTTTAAAAAAAGTTAAATAAAAAAAAGGGGTTCCCACCTTGGATAGGGAACTATGCAAGTGACCTACCTAATCTTATTGTAGAAATTTTTAGCATCAATGATTAGACCATGCAAACTAGAAATGTTTTTTCTTGTATAAAGGAAGGGATTACCCGATCCATTTCTATATCGGTCATGATATATATAATAATTCAAGCACCCTTTTCAAATGCATATCCAATTTTTGCACAACAGGGTTATGAAAATCCCCGAGAAGAAATCGGTCGTATTGTCTGTGGCAATTGCCATTTAGATAATAAACTCGTGGATATTGAGGTTCCATAAGCAGTACTTCCTGATAATGTATTTGAAGTAGTTGTTTGAATTCCTTATGATAGGCAAGTGAAACAAGTTCTAGCTAATGATAAAAAGGGAACTTTGAATATGGGGGTTGTTCTTATTTTACCGGAAGGTTTTGAATTGGCACCCATCGATCCTATTTCGCCCGAGATTAAAGAGAAGATATGCAATCCGTCTTTTCAAAACTATCGCCCTACAAAAAAAAATATTCTTGTAGTAAGCCCTGTTCTGGTTAGAAATATAATGAAATCATGTTTCCTATTGTTTCCCCGAATCTCGCTAGTAAAATAGATATTCATTTCTTAAAATATCCTATATATGTGAAAAATGGAGTCTTTTACATGTGGGTTAGGTCGGTGTTGTCTAATGTGAAAAATGGTGTAGTTACCACCACTACACTATTGTGAGGTCTAAGCTACTTCCAATGTCTACCGTCCACTGTTATTATGGTTCCTTTTTTATGTGTTTGCTTCTTCTTTTTTTTTTGCATTTCTTTGTGTTTTTTGCATTTATTTTAATCTTTTTCTTTTTTTACTACTAATTTTTCTCGTGTCTTCCTTTTTTACGCTTGCCTTTTTTATGTAACACCCGTCCGGATATTATGAATTTAAATAATAAAATAAAGAAGTAATAAATAAACCTAATTTATTGAAATGACATTTCCCAAAAACGCGGAAAAATTTAAAACTTTATTACATCATTCTAAAAATACCGCAATTCCATAATTATAAACTTCATTAAAATTCTCAAAGTCTAGTAATGTAAAATATTACAATTTATTTAAAATCGTAAAACATAAAAACTCTGATAAAAAGTCTCCTTCCAAGACTAGTTTCGCTCTGACTCTATGCCTTACTAGATCCACCTATAACATCATCTGCTCCCGTGTACCACGTACACGATCATCGCCAAACACGAGTAGATAATGTGAGCTAACAATTAAACATTTATATATAAAAACAAACACACACACACACACACACACACACACACACATATATATATATATATAATACAATTACACCAAAGGAATTTCATCCTTTGATTTCATGTCACATGGTCACAACCATGTTACCCGTATTCTACATTTTTTTATGAGTACTTCAAAATGTCTTGCTACCACACCTACCAGCAACAATTGGTAGAGCACGTGTAGGAAACCTTGCTACGGACCACACACCGTAACGCCAAGTGGAATGCCACGTGCTTAACCCCTATCCCGAGCCACAACTCAAGAGATACGTTTTGAGCCACAACTCAAGGAACCCTAACAAGCCAACCTTTGAAGTATCACTGAAAACTTGTAGACCACGCACATCCAAAGGAAGCAAAGCACCTTTGCTTCACAATATCGCCTGGCATAGCCTACGAGGCGCTAGGCGCAACAGGCTTCCAAACCACCTGGCGGGGGACGCGTACCGCTAGGCGCCAAGCGCCTCAAAACACAAACACTACAGACATCACTTGGCGGGACTACCTTCACCGCCAGGCGCAAACATTGCAGGAGCCCTCTGGTTTGGCAACTATCGCTTGGGGGATCTGGTTTTGCTACCAATCGCTACATTAGTACCCTGTGAAGTTTTGGTTTTTCTGCACTTCATTTTAATGCTCCTCTCAGTCCCGTAATTGCACACCTTCAGAGTATCGAATCTACCAAGGGTTGTCTTATTACTAAGGATAATGATACTTTAACCCACTTTTTTTGACCCACATTTAACCCACCACTCTCATCACCCTTAGATCATCACATCACATCACTACAAAAAATTAAAATAGATAATCTAAGGGTGATGAGAGTGGTGGTTTAAAAGTGGGTCAAAAAAAATAGGTTAAAATATCATTTTCCTATTACTAATGTCCCTACACCCATATGGGTTCCCAATTCCATTATACCGTGAGTTAATTTACATAAGATCAATAGAACCACCAACCTTTCATTATCTTTAGATTATCCCAATTTCTCTAGTTCATACACTCATTCTTATTAATTACCACTAACCAGCTTCATACCATTTGTTCATTATTTAGTTATCTTTGCAATTCATGCCACGTTATTCAACCCTTAGACAAGTTGGTTACACTCTTGACTAATTAGGCACCTAATATTAATTCCAAATGCCTAAATCTTCCTTTTTAGTTCTTTTCTAGCCAATCTCATTCATTGATCCTAATTAGGCACTAGTTGTAAAGTACAAGAATCCCAATTCTCCCTATTCCATTTCATCGTCAAATTAATTCATTTCCAATTCTCCTTATAAAATTCTCCGAATCTAGTTTTCATTCGACAACTAAACGCTAGAATAACCAAAAATCAGAACTACACCTAACAGCTACGCAAAATCACTACCTCTACGGTGGCGCCTGGCGGCAGGCCCTGTGCCGCCAAGCAGTGCATGTATTCCTGGGCAATTTCCCTAAATTTTAGCACCTATGAAGAACCTCTTACACTTTCACGATGCTTGCCTCAACCTATCTTAGTTGTTTCTCATAAGAACATGATAGTAGTAACACAATTAATCGCGAATGAGTATTTTCCGTTGCAATTATAGTGTAGTTAACAACCATTACTCAGTTCATCAAAAACCCCCAATTCTTCCAACCCTACAAGGTGTTCATAGCGATTCTCTCAAATGAACTCCAATTGACAACGAAATTTCCCAATTTCTATAGGCCAATGTTCAATTTAAACATTAAGGATCCCTTCCCTTTCGTTTAGAATCCACTTAGAATACTCAAAACACCAAAAGGAACCAAAATTGGTTCGCATCGCCTGGCGGGTGTTTATCACCGCCAAGCCATACAACTAGAACCCAAATATCTGAAGAAAAAAAACATGTGTCGCCAGGCGGTTCCCCCTTCAGAAACCCATAAATTAACATAACAGCATGAGTCGCCTGGCGGCTATGCATAGCTTGTTAGGCGATTTCTGGAAATTTTCCAGAAACGCGAATCTCATGAATGGATAGGTTATATATATAATTTTCACAATGTAATAAGAGTAGAAGTGATGATGAAGTGAAGTTTAGATGTCCTTGTGTTAATTACTTGAATGAGAGAAAGTTGAATTCAACCGAAATTGGGAACATCTTATTTACGATGGTTTCCTTCGAAGTTATACAATATGGACATGATACGACGAATTAATAGACTTCTCAAATGTCTTCCAAACTAAACATGTTGTCGACTCCACCATTAAGATCGACTAGAAGAAGATAAATTAGAGAACATGATCCGCGATGTTGGTGTTGAAGCTTTGGCCCAAGTGCATGTGTGTGAGACTATGTCTATTGATGTGGACACTATTGTATGTCAGTTCAACTAAGTTCACAAGGTTGTCAATGATGTTAAGACTTATGAATTTGAAGGCGACCAATGGGTGGACGGATACGTGTTTCATAGAATTGTTGGTGTTGTTGAATGAAATGCTTTTAGATGGAAATACACTACCCACTTGTAATTATGATGCCAAGAAAATAAGTTTGATGACATCCAAGCATATGTCACCAAATGCTTTGAATGAGGGAAGGAAATATATTTTGTCCTCTATGATGTGGTGTAAGTGTAGTTTTTTGACTTGTAATTATAATAATAAAGTTATTTTTAATTCAAGTATCATTGGCAACTACTTGTGGTTTCCTTGAAGGACAATATTGTTATGTGATTTTCCTCTTTACACAAGTCTCCCTCCAAGCATCTTAGACAAGTAAAGATTGGTAAGAACCTCAATGTTATGAACTTTCTTTGTTCTATAAATGTATCCTAAAACATTTCCTTTTTCATAGTTCAATTGATGAACATAGCATGTTGTTAGGAAAATCAACTACTAAGGAAAAAACTCTTGCATGGTTGTTGATGAGCCATTGTTTTCTCCTATTTTCTAACCTTTTAGTACACGTCTTAATGGATGTCTAGTGCTTAATTTTCTACTGTTAGTGCAATTTCATATATTGGGCTTCACTAAGCCAGTAATTCAAACTTGTACTAATTTGTATTTTCTTGGTCTAATTTTGTTTCTTAATTAATTTAATGTTTTGGGCTTGCACACTTCATTTTAGGTTGAAGAGAAGAGTCCCATGTCAGGGCAACATATGCGCCAAATCAACTTGTTTTCCCATGTTAGTATTAGTAATGGGCCAACTCCTATTTTAGCCCAATGGCAGTTTTGTAATTTTGATTATGAGAATGAAATTTTTGTAATTAATTTGGTGCGGAGAGATGTGACCACATTTTCTTAGGGTTTTAGGGTGTTTTTGGAAAGCATTCTTCCATATTTTGCACTATCTCTCACATTAGAACAACACCCACTCTTGGGTTTTCAGGTTTTCTACTTCATTATACACATTGGAGTACAGGATTTTCATTTTTCTGCACTTTGCATACTGGCTCAGTTCCTTCTCTTCACTATGGTGATGAATTTTTGTTTACCTGCTTTGAAATTTTAATTCCATGGCTTGTTAATTCAGTGTATTGACTTCTTAAAAGAAATGCAATGAAGCTTTGAGGTTCTATTTGATATTTTTGTTTTTGTTCTCTCCTCATCTTGATTTTGTGTTGAATGGATAATCTTGTTCTACTTATGCTTAATTTACAAGTTTGGTATATGTGTGTTCTTGGTTGAGTTTCGTTCATGCTTAATGAATGTAGCTTGACTATCAAAGATTAATGGATGTATGCACTGCTTAATTGTGTATTGAAACAAGTTGTTAATCTTTGCTTAGTGGGTTTTGAATTAATGGATTGAGAGAGAGCAGAAACATATTTTCGTAACCCATGAAAAGTGGAATTGCATTCGAATTCAAGGAGTCAATACCGTTTTTACTGTTATTTCTTTTAACCTTTTGAACTGTGTTTTTGAATTCCCCCATACCCCCTATGTTGCATCTATGACCTTTCATTGAAAACATTGGTCACTAGGAGACAACCTTAGGATCACTTCCTAAGTACTATCTTTAAATTGTTTTATTTGGTTGAGTACGACCTCAATCAATTGTCCCTCCTGGTTTTGTATTTTGGTCTACAATATTATAATTGTTTGATTCATTTTCTTCCTCAATTATTTATAATTATGCTGATATATTGTAGTGTCATAAACAAACAAACTTATATGAGTGTGGTTACTATGTAATGCAATGGATGAAGTCTACATTGATGGAGGAAAGGGGATTTGATGATATTCATGTTGATCAAGGCTGGAACGTGTGCTCTCCACATAGTTACATAATTTAGAAAGTGTATTTTAAGTTTGTAATTCATGTTGTAGATCTGTAGCATTAACTATATGTATTTGGTCTTAGGTGGGCCTTTTAATCTGTTGAATGATTTTTCAACAAGTTAAAATGTCTCTTTTAATCTGCTGAATGATTTTTTAACAGGTTAAAAGGTTGGATGCAGTAGTCTTAAACTGCAACAAATTCAATAAGTTGATTTAGTTTTTAATCGACTGATTGCACTTAAGTCAAGTGAAATCAACCGATTGATTTGGAAATCAACCTGTTGAATTTCGTAATAGTTTGACTATAAAAGCTGTGATTTTTGAAAGAGAGGTCTATTGATTAGTTTTGAACGTGAAATTGCTCTGGAAACTTGTGGAAACTCTTTCCTTCTTGATCATACAACTTGCAGTAGTTGAAGATTGATCTTAGATCAATTCTTGGAGCTTTTGGCTTGGTTTGAGGCTTGGAGAAAGTGGTTTGTGGTAGGCTCGGTTGTGCTACCATTGAGGTTTGATCTTTCTCAAGCTTTGTGTGTGTGCCTGGTGGTTTTCCAGGTCTGTAAGAGGGTTCTTGCTGTGCTAGTTTGATTCTTATGTGATTCAAAAGTCTTTTGTGGTGTTTTTGCATATTTTGAAATTGTAAGGGTGGATACTTTGTAAATGTTTTGAAATAGTGCAAAGTCAAGCTCAGGTTGCCTTGACAAACTGGATGTAGCTCGGGTTTGAGTGAACCAGTATAAAAATCTCGTGGTCTCCCCTCTTCTCTAACCTTTCTCTCTTGCATTTTCATTTTAAAGTTTCATGTTCTTGCATGTTTTCATGACATTTGCAGTATTGAGCATGTTTGTATAATCATTTAGAACTGGTCTTGATCATTCTTGTGCATTGTTCCTCGTTTAAAACTCGAATTTGCATTTCTGCATTTTTCCCAGTATTTCAGTCAACTGTTTTTCTGTTTCAATCGATTGATTACACCAAAACAGAATTTGTTTATTAAAATCAATTTGTTAACTCTGTTTTTGATCAACTGAAAGTATAATGTCCAACATCTTTTGCATCCTAACTTGGTGATCTAATTGATTCAATTAAAGGTGGCTTTTAGCTTGCAAAGATAAAATAAATTTTTAACTAGCCAATTCAACACCCCCCCCCTCTTTCTTGGCTTTTCAACCATTTCAAAACTAACAAATTCTGGTTAAGCATTCTTCCCAACAGGTTTTTTATTTAAAAACATTCTTCAATGTTAATTAAATCTCAAAATAACAAGTAAAAATAGGATTAAACTTATACATAGTTTGAAGCCATAAGCACTAAACGGGCATTCAGTGTCAGCTTGCATCAAGTGTGGGTTACAAAGATTAAAGCCTAAGCTTTAGTAGCGCGTCTCTACGCATTTTGGGCCATGAACACCAGTGCATGTCTGCAGCAAATGGAAGCCTAACCTTTCTTAGCGTGAATACATCTAATAGTCAACACATTCACACAAGCCTAAAATGTGAACCAACCAGAAGGATGATTAACATCAAAAAGGCCATTAGTTCTTCTCTCAAAACGTGTATCCTAGTAAGACATCCTGCAACTAGGGTTTTGCTATAATTGTCAAAATGGGCCACCCAGCTCGGTCCAACCCAACCTATCGCAAGTTGGCCACTTAGTGAGCCAACCCAACCCGACTCATTTATTTGCAAGCCAAGAAAATGCCAACCCGACCCAGCCCACCACAGGTTGGTGGGTTAAACGTGTTGGCTCACTCATTTAAAAAAAAAATATTATTTTTTTTAGTCCTAAAAAAATATAATTCTAATTAAAATGTAAACAAAGTTAAGGTATTGAGTGACTTTAAGTTACAAAATTAAAAAAAAAAACTAAAAAACCACCACTGTACAAAAAAAATGCCATCAAACTTTATGATTCAAATGCAATTGCCGTAGATAAGTGAATTCAATTCAATCCAATGTAATATTCACGTAATTCCAGATTTGTCATCCAAACTTGAATACACCAATAATTTAATAAAATTATCCATTGTCATCTAAACCTGAATACACCATTAATTTGACAAAATTATCCATTATTATCCAAACCTTAATACACATTTTATCTAACAAAATAATCCACAACATTACGTGATGATGCACATCCAAAAATATACATACAACACACGAGTCACATCCAAATATAATCCAAAATACTATCCAACTATAACATTAGAGTCTTAAATGGATAAATCCACAACATTTTTATCTCTTGATGCATCTTCTTTGTCTCCATCTACAATAAAAAAGCATGTTAACTAACAATATTGAAATACTAAGTGATAAATAATTAAATTAATATCACAATAATAACAATAATGTTACCTGTAAGTTCAAAATCATGCAACCAATTTTGAGGTAAAATGAGTGCCTTAACATTCTCGGGAAGAATGAAAGAACGATATTTGGTTAGCACATCAGAAGCCATCTTAAACAACTTTGGATATCAATCTCAACGATCCTTCCAATAGCTCAATACATCCAACTTATCAAAAAACTTTGGATCAAGATTCCCTTTATTTAAATAAAGATCCAATTCAAACCTTCCAGTATCATTAACATGTTGGTTCAAATAATCAACATATTCCTAAGGCAGTATTGAAAAAAAAATGTTAATGTCATTCATAAATAAGAATTAAAATATAGATAAATTTGAAAATTAAAAACTTACATCAAATGCATCCATCATTGGCTCATCATTTAAAAAAGAAGCAAGTTGTGTTGAAGGGGAAACTAGAGAACTTGAAGTATTTGACTCATTTGAATTCAATTTGACATATTCTTCAAACAACTTATACATGTTATGCTCTAAAACACTAATCTTTTCTACACAGGTAGAAGGATTATTCTTTGAATAAGAAAATCAAATTTCTTCAAAGTTTATACGTGGATCAAGAATAGCCCCAATAGCAAGAATGTCACAATAGTGATCCAAATACTTACTAAACTTGTTCATCATACTCAATGACATATCTTTAATCGTCGAATCATCATTTTTTGCATTTTCCTATAACAAATGTAAGACCCGGGAAAATTAAATAAAATAAATATTTATTTAATATAAATATAATTGAAGGGATCTTTATAGTAATTAATGCGGAAAGTTATGGTAAGGAATAGTATTAGCTTAAAGGGTTAAAAGTACTTATTGGTGTGGAGAGGACTTGGATTCGAATCCTATATATGACATTAGGGTTACATTTAAATTATTTTTTTTTGTGCATGCATGAACACATGACATGGTATCATAATTATAAAGGTGCATAAAATCTCAATAAATATGAAATGGCTTGTTGGTTGTGTGCATGCTTGGTAAATGGGTGGATAAAGGTTTGAACCTTGGCTAGCGCGATATAGTCCTTTTCTAGTTTACCATTTTCTTGCTACAATGGAGAAACCCTAGCAGCCGTCAAGGAAAGCCAGAGATGTAAGGGTTGAGACGTTACATGGTATGAAACCACAAGTTAGTGTCCTTTAATGATAATTTTCGTTTTTAGTAATCAATGGAGTTAATTCTTAGGTTAAGAATCAATTAAAGAGAGTGCGTGTGTGGTTTGTGAGTTACAATTTGTAGGGACTACTGGGGAGGGTTTTCATAGAACACAAATGTGATAGAAGGAGACTTCTACAAAGGCGAGGAAGGGTCTTGAAGTTAGAGCAACTTTTGGTGCAAGAAAGAATCCTTAGATTGCCTTGGATCGGGATTTCCAAGTGAGGGGAGCTAAACCTAAATGTTTATTTATTACAAACTATCTTTTGTGACATGGATAAGCCTAGATGCATGTTTCTCCCTTCAATTGTCATTGTTTTTCGCGTTTTTTTTAGTCCCTGCCCATAAACCACTTGGCGGTGTCCATAGCCTGCCAAGCGACTCATACAACACAGGTCAAGTTTTTGGATTTTGCCAAAAACTGCCTTGGCATAATCAAGTCCTGCCAAGTGGCGTGGGCTCTATTTTTCTTTTCTATTATGTTCGTTTGGCATGATAGATATTGTAATTTGCGGGAATCCATGGGATGCATTGAGGGGTTGTTGTTGTTACAGTAAAGCCATGCTTGTGTTGCTATAGCCTTTCGCTTTATTTTAATTGTTAACCTTGTACCTTTTGGATGGGGCACCTGTGTTTTATGGGGGTTTTGGGGTGTAAGACTTCACATGGTTTCTACTATTGCATCAAGTTGGGTTCCGCATGAAACACTCATCTAAGATTTTGTCTCGCGGGTCGCTTTATGGTTCACGTAGGGAAGGTATCATGAGTTGAGTGGAGGAGGAGTGTTTTGTTTTGGTTTCTCTCTTTTTCCTCCTATTTTACGTTGCAATGCAGAGACATCCTCGAGGCAATAGCCTTTCCTTTTAATGTTAAAGTACTTATAGCATTGATAGGACGTTGTATTGTATTAGGCCGTTTTGTTTTATTGTATTTCAATTAGAAAACCAATGGCGTCTTTGGGCGCGATAGAGGAAAATTTTTCATTTTTCACGTTGTTGAAGCTTTGGTGTTTAAGGGTCATCGTGATTTGTATTGATTTTCTAAATATTGTTTGGCAATATTATAACATTAAATAATATTATTTGATTTTTAATAATTTAATTGAGTATTTATTAGTTAAAGAAATTAGTTAAACTTATTTTTATTTTATATATATATATATTTAACATTTACTTTTTTGTCTGATAAAATATAAAATTTAGGTCACTAGTATGAAAGTGGTTTTGATATTTAGGGTTAGTGTTTTAGTCAATTTATTATGTGTTAGCAGATGGAAAAGTTACAAGGGTGTGTTGTATTATGTATTGGTCGCATAAGTGATTGGGTATTTAGGTTGTTTTTTTCCTTCTTATGATTTGAAAGTGGAATAATTAATATATTTAATATAGGTATATATAAGAAAAATAAAATAATATAATTGGTAATTAGAAGTATTACCTTTTTATATAAAGTAGGATTCACGTAATTGGATAATTAAATATACTTTAAATTAAAATAAGATTCAGGCATAAGAATTAGGGTAGTCTTTAAATCCATCATGGTAGGAATATTATATTAAGGATAATACAATAATTTTTTACCTGTACGAACTCTCAGAAAAATTTTAAGAGGATCGTTTACGTACTATTGGAATATTATATTAGATATAATATAATATTAAATAATAGAAGTGTTATTTTAAAGTGTAAGATAATTTGAACTATTAAAATAATCATTGGATATTGGGAAATGCCTGACGGTGCAGAGTGAACCGCCAGGTGATAGCTACAAACAAGGAGTCTCTAGAGCGTGTGGCGCCTGACGGTGGGGGATGACCCCCAAGCGATCTGCAACACGATTTCGCTTGGTGACACTTAGGCTACGACAGGTGATAGTATGGTGGTAAGGAGCGTTTGTGATGCGTTTGGCATGGCTTAGCGTGTTGGTTCTGGTCTGGGTATATTTGATTGTGTCACGAGCGGGTAGGTTCGTGATTGGTGATGGAACGCGTGATTAATGAGTGAGGAGGTTCATATTAATGATACTCTCGTGTGATGATACAAATGGGGATGTTTGTATGTTCCGTGCTCACACTTTAGAGTTGGTGCGAGCGGGGAGGTTTGTAACTAGATAAATCACGCCTGTTGGACTATGACGGGGAGGTCCGTAGAGTTGGACTACGACGGGGAGGTTCGTAGAGTTGGACCACGAGCAAGCAGGTTTGTGGAAGCATTGGAATCCCTAAGACTAGGTTGAGTGGGTACTGATCTTGTATAGGTCAGGTTTATGAGATTGAGAGTTCTACCCGACTTGGGATGATGACTTTGAGTATGAAACTTGCTGAGACATTCCTTGAGTTGTGGCTTAGAATGACATTCCTTGAATTGTGGATTAGAATGGAGGCTAAACACGTGGCGATCCTGGATTGTGGCCCGGTGATATTTGGTAACCGTTGTGAGTATGCGAGTTATGGCTCGTATGGATGGTCTCCAATTGATTAGGCAATCACAGGCTATGGTCAATTATGTTACTAATCTTGTGTCGAGAGTATGAATTGTGGTTCGTATTGGAAACTCCACCTGGCATTACAGGATAATTTTGCACGTGTATCCACGAATTGTGGCTTGTAGAGGTGGAACCACGAGTTATGGCTCGTGTCAGCAAATGTTATCTCAAGGTCATTGTCAAAGTGTGTAGAAGTTGGATGAATATGGTGGAAGGTCATGATTTCTAGTGCATAATGAAAGGTTCTTAGAAGAGGGTTTGGGATAAATTATTATGCATTGACCGAGAGTTTTATATTATTTATGCATGTTTAATTATTTCTTCTCCTTATTTTATTTTATTTAAACGTGTAATATTCGGCATGAATGTTGCAACAAACATTCAATTATCCAAACTTGCATAAAGTAACGATTAGAAGTTGGATAAGAAGAACCTGAAATCAAATTAGTCATTACATAAAATGCCTTCAAGAACTCATACATTTTGTCATCCCTTTTCCACTCATCATTTGATGGACAATGAACATAATTTTTGTCACGGATAGCCAAACATCCAAAGACACGTCAATATCTAATTGCACTCTCAAGCATAAGATTGGTAGAATTCCATCTAGTAGCAACATCCATTCTCAACCCTACTTTGGTATTAATTCCCCTCACTTGAATAACACTTTCTTTAAATGCAATTTTTCTTGTCTCAGATCCTCTCACATACTTGATACTCTCTTTAATCTTATGCAAAGCATTAGAAGCCACCCTTAGTCCCTCTTGCACAATAATATTCAACACATGTGCACTGCACCTTACATGAAAGTAATCCCATTACATATCAAACTATTTTTCAATTTCAATTGCTCACTGATGAGTCATTATTTTCTTCTATTCTACTAGCCTTTGTGCACCCATTAGACAGTTGATTAGTGCTTAATTGTTCATCATTAGAGTGTTTTTCATCTGTTGGGCTTTATTGGGCCACTGTTCCGAATTTGGACTAATTTCACATTATTTGGCCTAATTTTTGTTTTTAATTATTTAGGTATTTGGGTGAAGCAATTTTGGAGCTTGGACATTAATATTTAGTTGAAGAAACTTTCCACATCATTGCCACATCATTTCCATGTCATTTCCACGTCAGCAAAGTCAATGGGTCAACATT
>Ga0214543_1004105_pt1 | contig 27823 bp, 6 predicted proteins | sample CNSS2metaG_FD_160094 | JGI IMG/M metagenome (GOLD analysis project Ga0214543, IMG submission 160094) | Root nodule microbial communities from cowpea collected in UCLA plant growth center, Los Angeles, California, USA - CNSS2 | ecosystem: Host-associated > Plants > Roots > Nodule | place: USA... | reverse complement strand
ATATATTCACACACACATATGGTTACTTAATTAATTGTGAATATTTTAATAATTTAAACGAGGACGGGTATTATGGCGGGGATATGTACTTCCCCATACCCAATTGAAAAAGTCAGGGATTCCTCATACCCATACTCATACACAATCAATGCGAGGATTCCCCGTGAAAATGGGGACGGGATCAGAGCAGGTTTATTTGCCATCTCTACTTACTGGGATAGAGATAGAACCATACTCTCTTTTATTAACCAACATCCATCAAATTGGTTTTTATTTTATTTTATTTTTTAAATGATAAATAATCTATAACAATATATAAAGAGGATTCCTTTTTTTGTATCCACATTTCAAAATACCAATTTTACCCTTTAAAATATAATTATTTATTGTGTGTGCGCTAGTATATAATAAAATGTGTAAGACATTAAAAAACTTTACTGAACTTTACTAAACTTAATATAAATAATATATAAATATATATTTTTTTAAAATGATATAAATATATATAAAAAATAAAATTAAAAAATTTTGAGAGAACCATGGCTCCTAATATTATAACAATGGTCCACCGGTGCATTAAGGAATACAACGATAAAGATGTCATATTATATAGATCAACCTCCAACAATATATTAAGATAAACCTTACTTAACAAATGAATGTTATGATAATAAAATAAACTTAAAAGACGAATTTATAATATATGATGGGAGTTAACCTCAACTTACAAACTGATTTTGTATGATTAAGTTAGTCTTAAGATGTACTTCTTAAAATGGTATGAGAGTCATCTTAGATATATTTTAGTGAGATTTGTTGTTTGTTAGGCTTATTGTGTTACTAACAATCAAGATATTTGTTGTTTGTTAGGTTTATTGTGTTACTCGTTATCAGACCGCTATCGAATCACTCATTAATGTTTAGTCATATACTTGAGATGTATATGACTTAGTTTGAGGAGGTGTGTTGGAGATCTCACTTCAACTAAACATATGGTAAATTTACAATATATAAATAGTTGCAAAACTCATCTTACAAGTCGATTTTTGTAAAATTGAGTTATATTTAAAAAATCCACTTCTTACTACTTCATAATCAACTCTTCTACCAAAGTTAACAAGACCTATTCTTGTAATTTGAAATATATGCAATCAATTAACTAACTATTTAGAGATAACGTATTTATATATTTGCAGGTATATAGCTATACACGTATTTAGTTAAAAATGTATAAAATATTTTGAATTAAAGTTATTATTATTATTATTATTATTATTATTATTATTATTATTATTATTATTATTGATTAATTAAAGACTAATTTTTGTGATAGTCAAAATTTTGGTAACTAAATTTAAGAAACTAATTATACTTTTTTATTTATAATATTAATAATTTTAATAATCTGTTTGTAAATTAGTATCTAAATTGGTAACAGTGACTAATAATTTTTTGTTGTTAATTGAAAAAAAATTAGTAAAAAATTATACCAATTAAATTTTTAACCGAAAAAAATAAAATAACATAATAAAAATATAGACATTCAAGTATATCTATGTCTTATTATTATTATTATACACGCTCCTGCATTTCTACTAGTTATATTATTATATACTTGTGCTACAAAAACAAAGGCGTATGATATAATGTATATATAAGAGCAGAAAAAATAGATGTTGAAAGTGAAGACAATATTGAAAGTGTTTGAAGTGATGGATACGAAATGGAGAGCGGTGAATTTATCTTAAAATGGTGTGTTTTTGATGTGAAGGCAGGTATCAAATTAGGTGAGTTTATGAGAGATATTGAGTTTGTTATGTGTTGTTTTCTGTTTGAAGTTAAGTTCAGTGGTACGTGCAGGGGTGGTAAGTGAGAACAGGAACCTTGTTTTCTTCATCACGCACTTGAGGTTGCACCCTCAGAGATAGAGAGACACCGACACAGAGACAGAGACAGACACTGCTCCTCCTGGTCTCTCTGAGGTAAAGGTAGAACCCCTATTTGTGTCATCTCTAACCAGTACACGGCATTGTTGGGACCACCCTCACAACAACCATTATGCACCACACCACAGACTAACGTACAATTATACTGCACTCCGCTACCACCCCTAACCCAACTTCACCTTTCTCTCTATTCAAATCACTTCAACCCTTTATTCTACATACCCTAATAATGTTCTTTTAATTCGTCAGACCAAGCATTTACTACACTTCATTTCAAAATCTACACTCACACACCATCTTCTAATAACTTACTTCGCTAACGATCTTCTGAATTTTCTACTACTCATATTTTTTTAACCGTGAACAGTTCTCTTTCTTAAACTATAATGCCATAATTTTTGGTACATGTGAACTCTGAAGTTGCAGACACTGCACATTACCTATCAGTTCCGCAGTCAGCAGATCATAAATCCTAAGCTTTGTATACACACACACACACACTAGTATCGTTATATATCCTGCCAATGCACGGTACTCTCATGAATATTTGGCCAAGGTGCATTCCCAAATGAAGGACTAACAGTAATTATTAAGGTAAAAATACTAAAGTTATATATATGTTTGTGTTAATTAAGCTTCTGCTATTGAAGCTTTCTGAACTAACATTTAAAAAAAAAAATTCTGAAGTGCATAGTTTAGTTCACGTAAAGAAAAATATAATTTATTTGTTTTTTGTGTACTTTCTATTTATGGGAAAAATATTAATGTGAACAAAACCTTGTTTGACCACCAATCAGAACATATATTGTCACTACAGCTAGGATGTTTGACCTGATAGTAAATACCCGTGAGCTACTGTTATTCGTGATAAAGAGACTTTCAGAGGCAGGTCCAGCAATGAAATCAAATGTATGCATGCACTGTTAAGTCTCCCAGACAATAGTTTTAGTAGTAAAACCCTATCAATGACTTTGACTTTATAAAAATTCACTTTATTTTATAAAATATCGTTTTGACTTTAACTTTTAAAATTACAGTGGAGAAAGTAATGGAATGGACAAATCTTCAGGATATGATTTCAGATTAAATGCGAATTGAAATTAGTAATATTTTTAGTATCGAAACAGAAATAAAAGTGTTGAGTGGTTGGGGATGTTAATGATCAATTCAAAGACAATAACTCAGGAAAACAGTTTGAGGAGCAAAGTCATGCACTTATTAAATTTAACGACAAGACAATTACATATATACATACCAACATTAATAGACTATTTACGTAATAATTATAATAATATTTTATCTTTAAATCTAGTTGATTTTTTGTGTTTTTTTTTCTATATTATTAAAATGTAGTTGTTAAAGGGATATTCAAACAATGTATTTGTAAATTTAAACAGTTACAGAAAGTGTAGGAGGAGCAATTAAATTAACGTTAATTTCATCTTCTTTTTGAACGTAGAAGAAGCAGCAAGTGAAGAATAATGGTATTAACACTACTTTTTGGCAGTAGCAGGAATAGGAATCGAATTAAAGCTGGGAGAACATGGAGATCGTCAGCAGCAGCATCCACGTCTCTGGCAAATTAGTAAAGTGTGCTTTCAATAATTTCACCATTGGGAAGGAAAAAACCCAGAAATTGTTGTTTCCTTGGGCTCCAATTTTGTTCCCAATATATACGAGGGTTTCACCTTGGGAAAGATGGAACCACCCCACATGAAAGCATCTTCTTGCACCCACGTTAAGGTTTGTGTGTAACCCATAATTCTAACCAGAAAAAAAAAGGTCCACAAAGATTTTGAAAGGAAAAGCTGAATGCAAACACCGAGTTGTAGCATCTCTGAATAGCAACCCAAGAAAGCATGCCTTTCCTAGTCAACACACAAAAAGTGGTGCATGAATGAATCTGCTGGTATAATACTGAGATACAATTACACTTGCGCTAAAAGCACCTAATGTTCAGTCACTTGATGTTGACAAATACAACTCTAACTAGTTTTGATGATTTAGGTTAGGTTGTCAGCATGTTTACCCGGAGCACAAAAACCGTACTTTCTACACAATTTTTCGTTAACAGATGAAACAAGACTCAGACAAACAAATTATTGTTGACCTATTTACTATTTCCAAGTGAAATAATGTGTAAGACGTGCACTTTAACTGTAACACGTTGTTGAAGAAAAAAACATTATTATTTTTCTTGAATGTTAAAATTAATAAATAGAAAAATTGAAGAAAATATTTTTTTTTCAAACTGTGGAATGTACTTGTATGGTGAGAATCATGCAATTGACTCATTTACAGCAATTGCAAACGAGCAGAAGATCTGAAGTGATTTATGAAATTCTTCTGAGTGATCAACACTCGCAATTTGGAAAGGATCCTGTGAACGAAATGAGCATGAGTCCTATCTAACATGGGCTTCAAAGCCACCGGCAGTAGGAAATTCAAATGACAAGGAGAAATTAATATTCTGCTTTTGAAAGCATGCTAAAATTAATTATTTAATTAAATGAAAAACTTCACTAACAATGCTAATAGATTGCTTCTACGTTGAAAAGCAATGTTTTCTGACAGAAAAGAAATTATACGTTATCCTCTGAATTAAGTATTGAGCTGCTGTATACCTAACCAGTCACCATGAAATCATAGTGCATGCACGATAATATCCGAACGGATAGATTCTTTTATTAGATCACATACTTCTGCATACAGACATAGAAGCAATCATTCTACTATATAATATCTAATATAATATGTTCTGACATCATCATGCTGGTGAACCTCGACCAATCAATTAGGATTTATTCAAATCAAGACAACCTACTCTTTTGAGACAACTTTATTTATTTACCCAGTTTATATCAATGGAATTGTAGATCTAATGCTGAAAACTCATATATATATATATATATATATATATATATATATATATATATATATATATATATATATATAGAATTGCTTTTCGATTTTTAAACTTTGGAAGACCTAAAACCACCAAAATGCAGCATGAACTGTCAAATCTAGGAAATGGAAGTCATATATGATATAGATAACTAGTCAAATCATAACAGAAACTTCTAATAGATCAACTGGGCAAATTAAGAAGTATACACAATTATTAGTGCCAGCTGGGCTTCTAACTGGTATCCATGCCATCACCCTTCATCAGAAATGGGAAGAGACAAGTCCTAAAGAGTTAATACATACTATCCTTACATAAAATAAAAATAGAAAAAATAAATGATTGCTCCCTCAGTGTATGAAAAAAATCATTTTGGCGGTCATTTTTCTATTATATTAATTACCGCAAGTCAATCCCTCAATCACTAAAATCTGCAAGATTCTTGTAAAAAACGTTGTATTAAGAATATTTTTAAAAACATTTCTGCAACATTATTATTTTTTTTCCTTTGTTACATAACTTACTAAAGTACATAGTCTCTCTCTCTTCAGTTTTTATCTGATGGTTATAAAAATTTATTGTAGCATAATAATTGCTCTAAATGAAGTATTCACAGATAAAGGACAATGTATGGTTCACAATATTTCTCATAAGGATTGACTTTGGGGCCAGTTATGTATACATTATGTAATTGGGTCAGTAGAAAATGTATCGTGAGATACATATATGAAAGCATGTGTATTTCATTGATAGTATAACCAAATCAGTTTATGGAAACTGATCAAACAACTGGGTGACCATTCATGAGGAGGTGAGAGCATGCTGCTGCATTGATCAGAAGAGAAGGTTAAGGAAAGTTCAGAAATCGTAGCCTTTATATTTGTTTTACTTGTTTTAGTTTTCCTTTAACAACAATATACTCTAGTATGTTATGCCATATGCTGTATTCCTTACACATAAAATGCAGTGTTCCCCTATATACGTATAGTTTTCCTGCATGTGCATTAAATATGAGCACATTGATAAGTAATATTTCCCATTTTAAATTCAACGTCACGTCTATGCAAAGTTAGACAATGGAATTACAGTATCATCACATGGGAAGAGGGAAAGAGAGAGAGATCTTTCACCTTTAAAACTTGAATATGCTCGTGCATGGTTGGACCAGCCCCATCCAAAATATGAAGGAACTAAACAAGTTTTCTTCGAGGTTAGTCGTTCAATCCAAATAAAGATCAAAACTGTCTTTCCAGTTCAATTAACCAGATAGCAGACGGATAAACAGGGAAAAATAAGAAGAAGCAGTTTCCAAGTTCAAAACCAACTGAAAACAAAGTGATATAATTCAACACGAAAGAGGGGCTCGAAAAAATAATAAATAATAAAATACTATAATATTGCAACTGATCAAACAAAAGAAGACACTCTACACCAAACTACAACATTAGAACCAGATGTGTCCTTATATCGTACAAAGCTACGAAACAAATAACTTTAGCTGGTTTGCAACAAGGAGAAGAAGAATGATCTATTTTTGAACTAACCATTGATAATTTGCACAAAAAAAAAACATCCATATATATATTTTCTCTTGTTCTCTCCTGTCTTTTCTTTTTTTTCTTTCTCTCTCACATCAATATGAGTGTCAAATTTACCTCTAGGCCTCGTTCTGAAGAACAATAACATCAAATGATAGAAACACAAAGTTGGTGAAAGAGAAGTATGTGGAATAGAATCCGCATAATCCCCATATTGTTTTTCCTTTTTCAAGATCTTGTGTGAGGGAAGAATTGCGTACCACTGCCACCCATGAAAGTGTTGACCGGAGCGGAATACAAGGAGGAAGGATCAACAAGTGCCCCAGAAGAAGTGACAACGCCAGAACCAGTGAGGTTCAAGGGCTGATGAGCCCCAGCAACACCAACACCAGCAGAGGTCTCCCCGGCCATGTAATTATTACTATTATTACTGTTATTATTATTGCTATTCTCAGGACCATAGTCATAAAGGATTCCTTTGAACACATGTCCCCCAATGTTCACAGCCGTTTGATATGCATACCTGTCATCAGCATCCTCCACGCAGCTAACCCTCACGCACCTGAACTCAGCGGGAGAACTCACCACAGATGGAAAATGCCCTTCTTCTAACCCTTCTTTTTTATTTTCCAACACATACACAAAAAAAAATAAGAAACAACATTAGGCATGTAGCTACACGATCCATGGTTTGAAAGAAAAGCAACAGACTCGAACAAAAAAAGAAAAAAGAAGGGTCTTTTTACTGAAAAACTAGAACCTAATAATCAACAAAGAAAGAAAGTGAAGGAGGCGACTGGATGTGCGTGGAAGTGAGAGAGAGAATGTGCTAAGAAAGAGGAGGAAAAACAGTTTCTTGCTGTCAATCCATTCATTCGTCAGGGCTAATACATAACAGTGTTTTGGGAAAGGGAAAGGGCTAAGGAAAAAAAAAAATTAAAAAAAAGGGAGAAAGAAGAAAAGCTGATATATGAAAATGGTGGATTTTGGTTCACACGCAATCGATACGGTTCCATTGTTTGCAGGTATACTTCCAAAACTTTCTCACCAGTCCCTCGATATCTTTTCAGAGAATTTCCCTGGCGAAAGATTCTCTTCTTTTCTTTTCCTTTCCTTTATTTCCCCACTCTCATTCATCACTCAATCACAGAAACTGCGAGTCCTTCTGTGTGCATCACTGTGAACAAACAAAGACAAAACAAGAAGCACTGGGAGTGAATTAGTTGGTGGGTGAGGGAGTGAGTATGTGATGTACCTGACGAGGGTAAACGAGTGCAAGCGGTTGGGTCCCTTGGCCGTTTGGAAAGGTCTCTCTGTTGTTGCTGTTGCTCTTGCAAGGCAGCGAGCTGTTGCTGACGCTCACGACGTTTGGAAGCGGGAACCCAAGTGCTTTTGACATGGGTTTGGCACTCGTAGCCGCGGCTCTTGCAGCACGTTCTGCACCGCATGTGTGGACAATCTTTCTTGGCTTGGTTCCCGCAGTCCTGGCAGCTTATTCCACCCTCCGCCGCGCGCATCGCAACAAAGGCTGATCTAGACGAGGAGTGATCATCGGAGACGCCTCGGCTGGGTCCCACACCGGAGGAGTAAAGATCTCGCTGCAGGAGAGGGCGCGCATGCGGTTGCATCACATGCTGCTCCTGCTGCTGGTTCCATAGCTCGAACCCTCGGTAGGATGAAACGTCGTCGGTTTTGCTGTACCAGAATAGGGTCTCGGCTGCAGGAATCTCGTTGTTGGTAGTGTTGTCTTGCTGGTTGTTGTTACTCCCTCTCCCTCCGCCTAATGAGAACAAACCCGCCATTGTTCTGCACCTGACCCGAGCTTCAATTGTGGCCCAAAATCCATATCAGAAAACCGGATGGGTTTGGGTTGTTTGATATTGAAAAGAACAAGACGAAGAAAGAAGCAAGCATGTAAAAATAAGAAAAAAGAGAAAGAAAAACAAAAGAACACGGGTATAAGTTGCCAGTTGTAACTATTGGTTGAATTAATTCTCTGGGTTTTGAGCTTTGAATGAGGCGTGGGGTTGAGAATTGGGATTTGGGAGCGAGAAGAGGAGGACAAGAACAACAATAAATATAATACAAGTAATAATAACAATAGCAACTACAACTCCGTTGAATTTATGTTGAGGAAATTATAACCCTGTTGGTTGGATTTTGTGTTGTGTTGTGTAGTGTAGAGTCATCAATAGTGTAGTCTCCACACACCATCACAGACATATACACAAGCAGAAACACAAAACAAAAACACACACACTAGGTAGCACTGGTATTTTAATTTTTATTTTGGAAGAAAAGAAGAAAAAAAAAGTGAGAAAAAAAATATTGGAAGAAGAGTGTGTTGGGCGTTGTGTTGTGTTGTTGTGTTACAGCATGTGGTTATGGGTATGGGTTAGCCGTTGTGGTGGGAGAAAGGGTAATTGAAGCTTCGTTGGTTAAGGACAGGCGTCGAACAGTGTCGGGCAGCGTTAATCGCGCTTTCAATTCTTAGGTCACTCTCCGAATTCAGCGTTTGTTTGTAATTGTGTTGTATGTATATGTGTGAATGAATGAATTGAATATATGCATTATATATTTATGCATTAATAATAATAAAGAGCATAGCACAGCACCAACAACAGTACCACAGTTTTTTACAGCTATCGCTGCACTGCAAACGCCGCCATGCCCCTCTCTTTCTCTCTGCAACCCTCTGATGCTCCTTCAATTTAATAACCCCTCACACTCTCTCTCTATCTCTCTGATTTTTTCTGCAGAGTTTATGAGCTCTTTTTTTAGTTCTGAGCAGTTCCTCCTTTTGTGTCTGAAGCCTGTGTGTTTAAGTTCGCACGATGACAAAACCACTACACTACACTGCACAGTAAGCAAGTACTCCTTTCTCCTCTCTCTCCTCCTCAACAATGCAACCGAATGAATGTAATGTCATCCATCTCATCCCCACCGATGCTACAAATTTCCCATGTTCTTTCAACGGTCATGATCCCTGCCACGTGTCACAGAAACAGCTTTCTGCGTCCCTCGTCCTTTGCACCGGAAAACCCGCTGCTTTTCGTGACACATTGCCCCTTTTGTGTCCATTAATTTATGGTTTTCGCTTCCATTAAAATAAAATTCTCTTGTCCCCTCCTTAATCTTTATCACCCTTTACCTATCTCTTTTCATGCAATACTATTACCCAAATCACACATTAAATTAAGCAGCATCAGGGTATAATAATGCTTCTCTAAGACGCATGTAGTTTAAACCTCACTCTTGACATAATTTAAAAAAATATTTGATGAGCTGACTTAGTTCTTCCTTATGTGTTCTCTGTCACAATGAACTAATAAAACAGTGGGGTGATTAGTTATATTATATAAGAGGTAGAGATTTGGACGGGTGAAAAAGAGGCAACCAGATCGAATTTCCATGAAAATAATCATGTGGCCTCAAACAAATATGCGTTCATACAGGGGAACACAGCGCCACCAAATTGTCATTGTACCTTTTCTCTTCTCTTTTTCAAATTTCTCTTTTTTTTTATGCAATCTTTATTTACAGTAATTTTCCGGTGACTACAGTCTCAACAAGTATCATCATAGTTAATGCAAAATAAAATATATTTTTACAAAGGAGATTTTGTAATGTGTTTTTTAAGATGTTTACTGTTTTGCCTATCTTCATACAATGTGTTAGCATGACATGAGTTTTGACACTTCAAGTAATGGTTAATAAATTAAAATAATAATTAATCTTAATGGTAGCATCTCTTTTCTATCTTCAAAATCTTGAATGCTTTTCTTTTAAAATATTAAATGCATCAACTTTTCAATGAACACCTTTTTTCTATAATATAAAAGCTTTTAATTACTTTAAAATTTTGTGTTAAATATCTTTTACAATAACACTTATCCTTAGTGTATTTTTCACTAAATTACATTTTATATTTTCAATTGTTTAAAAATATAATAAATAAAATGGTAATAATGTATAAATAATACAAATATAATAAAAATAATTATTTTATTCCTTTTGTTATTTTTATTTTCTTCACTCATTCACTTATAATCCTTCACCCAAAACATTTATCAATAAAGTATTCTTATTATATCTTTAACCACTATTATAAGCTATTATAAGTGCACCGATGTACAAATAATTACTACTCCTATAGTAATTACAACATGGATTCTACTAGCAACTTTATTTTAATTGAATACATTTTGTTCTTTAAATTGTTGATGTTTATTTACTAATATCTTTAACCAATCTATAATATAAGATAACACTTTATTTTCTATATTCAGCCAATATAATAATTATAACAGATTATTTTTTAATCATGGTTGATGATAGGTAAGGGAAATTTGAGTTAAAAGATGTGTCTAAGACATGTATATTTAATATCAAACTTAACTTATTAGACAAGATTGTTAAGTTAATAAAAAATAAACATGTACGTTGTTGAGCTTTAAAAAGGATTCATGAATGAAGTGATTTATTTATTTAGAGTTTTAATTAACATATATTTAATTTATATATAATCTCACTTTTTCCTAGCCTTTTAAAAATCATAGGCTTACTAACCCATTCAGAGGAATGTTGGCCTACTTAGGGATATAGGCTACTTAGTCTATTTATAATTGTTATTATCCGATAGACATTCAAAAAATATGGATCAAATTTTGAAAATTAATACATATCAAGTAAATAAGGTAGAGTTGCGTGTAATATTGAAGAAACTATACCTATTTAGAAAATAATGTTGTTTGTCATAATTTGTTTCCCCTCCCAAATTAAATTTGTTGAATTGAATATAAAAAATAATAATGTTTGTGTGATCATTTGAAATTTGGTTCTTATTAGTACAACAGTCCAACCCTCTGATTTTGAAGAAAACAAATTCCAGATTAAGCTATGAAAAGGGTCATGAAGTGGGACAAATTATTAAGACAATTTAAAGAAAAATGAAAATGGGAAAAATATTGAAAGTGTTCCATTGGTTATGAAGCATTTAAGAAGCCCCATCTAAAAGGTACACCATCCAAGGACTTTCTAGAAGACAAAAACTTCCTAAGAGCATTTCTAGTTACTCAGAATTCAAGTCAACTCACCTGCAAAACAAATTCATCACATCACTCTAAAAGGGACGTGGCAAAAGGACTTCCACTATAATCTAACTTACAATATTTTGGAACCATTACAATACAATAGTCTCATTCCACAATTTTAAAAACACGGATTATAATCTATATTAAAAACATTGTGACAATGTTTGAAATTTTAGACATTGCACTAAGCAAACGTTAACTTTTTTTTTTTCTCAAGAGTTTGCAATGGCAAATAAAGAAAAGTAAAATTTACTAGATAACCAACTGCATTCACTTTTCCTTCTCAACCCGCCACCCACATTCAATTTCTTCTTTTATTCATTGTACAGTCTTAACCAGTTATATTTTAGAGATCTATTTATTAGTCATTATGGTGTATCTCACCGATAGCATTAATGTCTTTTGGTTTATAAGTATTGGAAAATCAATCTGTAAAATCCAAACTATTTAAAATTTGGGTGAAAGAAAGAAGAGAAATAAAAATATAGTGAGAGTTAGTCACGAGGCTGAGTAGAGGTAGGGTATTAGGGTTAAGAGAGAAACAGTGGCATATTACTATTGGTGGTAGTTAAGGTTTAGTTTGTGGTATCTGTGAAGTTGATGGTGGAAGACAAATTGAGGGCATGGCGCTTTAGGTAGTGTCAACTCAACAAAACCAGTGGTTGTAGGCTCAGTGCTTTACGAATAGATTTTGGTGGGTTAGGTCACTCAGAAAGAACGAGTTGCAGACCAGAAACTCTGTTCGAGCTTGCATGTTCCATTCCGTACGTTCATATGTTATCTTAATCACAGGGATGGACAAGAAGAAGGACTCAACAACAATTTTCAACCTTTGTAAATCCTCAACTGCAAATGTAGTAAAGTCTGTACCAATGGGATGTTTTTACTGTGGTCTACTCCTAAAATGCACCAAATAGGATTCCACCCTACTAAAATCAAATTAAATAATATATAACGTTTTTCAAGTAAATATTTTTTTCAATATTAAAACCTTTTATTTTGTTTTGTCTGGTTATCTTCCTTTCCTCTCGAATATTCTTTCTTTTTCTGTCGTTGTATTTTTTATTTTGAATTTCTCACTTCTTCATCATCTTGCACCATACTTTGCTGAATAAATCTTCACACTGTTATTTTCTGAATCAGTTTTCAGTTTCTCACAGGAGAGAGTATACAAAGAGAGTTGTATTAGATCAATAAATAACACATTTACAATATTGCTGTTGAGAAATAAGTATTACATTACTGTTCTTGATTTACTCAAGTTTATTATTGGTTGTTGATTTTTTGATTTACTCAAGTTTATTATTGGTTGTTGGATATGTTCCCCGTGTAATTTTCAAAATAGTAATAAGAAACAGTAACATAATATAAATATAAAAAAAATTATTATTTTAATTTAACATATAAAAAAGAGTTATTTATTATTTTTTAAGAATGAAAATTTAATAATAAAGGATAATAATATCCTTTACCAACTAAAAAAAGATATATTAGTATAATTTATGCTTTTAGTACATGTAATATATTTATACTTTTAATAAATATTTTGGTTGAATTTTGTAATCATTAGTTATTTATGTTTTTAATGATACCAATACAAAATCATTATTTATTGCATATATTTGACATAATTTTGTTTATATAAGATTTGAAACATTCATATTTTTTATTATTTTATGTACGAATTGATAGCTTATCTTTCTAATGGGTGTATTTATGATATTATCATGTTTTGATCGCTAAATAGTTAAAAAGTTGAAATCATCATAGCAATGATATAGCTAACTATTATTAGGTAACTCAAAGGTCAAACTTGTTGGGATGCAAGAAATTTAGCGATACTTTTATTAATGATAAGCAAATTGTCAACAATGTACAAATTTTGTGAGACAATTTATTGTTACTTTTATGGCGGCTTAGTTACTAATACTTGGTTTTAAAAACTATGAAAAGAAGATTGTGATACATATAAAGGCCTGTATGACTACATGTTTTCACTCTAAAGTCTCTTTTGTCAAAAAAATTCTTTAATAGCTTAAGGTGACATCAAGTAACAAACATGTGTCCTTGATTAATTAGCATCTAAGCGACGTTGTCCACTCGAATGAGTAATAAGATGTGTATTGTGTGATGAAACAAAGGATAATTTGAAGTTTTTGTTTTTCTTTTATCACCTTTGTAATCATTCATGACAATGTGTTCTTCCGGGAATATACAAGGGATCAATAAAATAAATTCTGAAAAAAAAAAATATTAACATATGACTATGAGTTATAAGCTGAATCTATAACAACCTAGTAACAACTCTAAGTATGAAACTCTTGTATTTTTATTTCTTTATAGGAATAAAAGTTTAGTTGTAATTAATTCGAAATGTAAAAACAAATATGATATTGTTTTATGTAAATGTGTGATAATTACACCTAACCACCAAATACCTAAATATTGGTGAGAGATACCTGTAATTTGAATATCAATTATTATTTTTTATATCATCCCTCTTTTCCTCCTCATTTATAACAAAGTGCATATTTGTTCAGTAGAGAACAATACTCAGTAAATTTTCCTAAGAGGAAATTTATGAAAGCATTTACTAATTATTAAATTTGATTGGTTGATGGGCATAATGAGATAATGATAAGTTTAAGAAGATAAAAATAATAAAAGAGAGTGATAAAGTTGCAGAAAAAGGTGGTGGAAATCTGCAACACCGGCGCATGAGGCCTATGGCAGGAATTCCGAACCGCACGGCTCATGCTAGCTTAGAACAGTGATAGCCTGCACCTACATGGCTACTTCACCAACATTTGTTGTTACACTCGTCTCTAGTAATCATTATTAGTTTTATAATAATTATTCACATCGCTATCATTGCAAACTAATTTTCATCACCACGGTATCCGATGTTCTCTTTCTTTTATTTTATGTTTACAATTCATTTCTCTTATTTCAATTTATAATTTAAATTCTTTTGTACTATGAATACTATTGATCAAGTTAAATTTACTATGAAGAGATAAATAAAAGAAAAATTGATATTTTAACTCATTTTTTTTTATCTATTTTCAATTCAGTATTATTAATCATCGTTAGATTATTTATTTTGATTTTTTTAATGATGTGATATGATGATTTAATGGTGATTGAAATGATGGGTTAAAAGTGGGTCAAAAAAAGTGGGTTAAATTATCATTATCCTAAATAAATATAAGAAGTTATTTGTTTGTATTAGGGATGTCAAAAATATTAGTACTCGTGGGTATTCGCGAATAAAGCCCGTAACGAGTAGGAAATGGATATTAAAAATGGATACCCGCTACCTGCGGGTATGTGTGTTTTTGATACCCGTATGTTAACGGGACGGATACGGGTATCATAGTATCTGTACCCGTGGATATTCATACTTGCTAAACTTTAATTCACAAAAATATACATACGTTGTCTTCTTCCAAGTATACTCTTTGACATTCTTCTCTTTCCCATCTTTAAGATTGGACATATACATCAAATCCTATATAGACAATGATGTTTATAGTATGTTTGTTGTCAAATGATGGAATCAAAATAAGAATACTTGGCACGTAGCAGTTGGGATTTATTATTTGATTATTTTTCAGAAATCAAGCGTAAAAAGTGGGCTTGTTGATCAAAACACTAATTAAAGAATTTCCACTGTGTTGAACGTCATTTTATATTTATTTTTATAATCATTTGGACTTGTATGGACTTGAGTTTGTTTGAACTTTATTTAAAATTTATGACATGTATTTTATTTTATTTTATTTGAATTTATGATTAAATATTTATTTTTTAAATAATTTTGTAAATATCAGCGGGTATCCATGAATACTCGTAGATATGAAAAAAATGGATGGATATCCGCATAACGAATACCTGACGGATAAGATTACAAGTACGGAACGAATATTTATTAAGTGGATATAATACGGGAGAGCTACTACCCGTACCCTATCCCTATCTGTCTCGTTAACATCTCTAGTCTCCCTGGTTTGTATATTCATCCTACTGTCAAGTACTAAGTACTAAGTACTGTATTGATATTAGGTTTTAAAGTTTTTAAAATGACTTCACTAAAATAGTATAAGAATTTTCATAAACATATTACCGTTGAGACGGATAAATTAATTATAAAAATAAATTAGGTATTATTTAAATAATGAAGTATCAATTAAATTTTGGCTGAAAAGAAATAAAGAAATACTATTTTAATTTTATTTACTAATATATTTGATTATATATTCAAGTTTGTGAATATCTATAATCACAATTTTAAAATGGATTCATGTTTAACATTATATTTATATTGTTTTTCTTATCCTTTATTTAAAGTTTCACATCACAAATTAAAAAATATAACAGATGTATTATAATAATAAAAATATTTGTAATGGATTTTTTTCATTTTTTATATCATTATATACAGTATAATCTGGTCGTTTTTCCACTAGATTGATATAAACATTCAAAAATCAACCTAAATTTTATGAGTCTAGACATTGAACCTAAAATTGGTCTTATATTTAGTTTTATTGCCAAATATTATTGTAAAGTAGATCTTATATATAACTTTTATCTTTGTAATTTATATATTTTTATTATCATCCTTTATAATTGACATATTCTCTAGTATGTCGAAAAATAGATAATTTGTAATTATTTTACTTATAAATAAAAATTTATCTTCCATAATCAAATGATGAAGTTATTTTCGTCTTAAATGTTATTTACTTAATAAGGATTTTGGTAGCAATTAACATGTCAACAACATCCTTCTTCTTTTTTCATTTTTCATCCGATCATGTATGAAATATGGAGAATATTTCAAAGATGAGGAAAGGCTCAAGAAGTTTTTATATCAAGGAGATTGAATAAGAAAGATAAGAGATTTGATTTTGAGAGATTTGTTGAAGTTTCTATTCTGGTGGTCCTTCAAAACAATGGCAGAGGATATAAGGGGAAAGAGGGACATCCCCCAACTTTTTGATTTTTTTTTTAATTATATGTATTTTATTTTTTTTAATTATATGTATTTGTAAATTTCTTAAATTATATATACCTTTTTAAATTAGGTAGTAATATGTTGAAAATTAAATCAGGTATATTTTTTTCTTTTATTAAGTACAACATTTAATGTTAATAAATAATAAAACATAAAATCAAATATAATAAAAAAAATTACTAAGATATTTTTTATTTTCTCTCCAATTGTCTTTTGAATTTTTCACATGTTGTACTCATCTCTCACACTTTTCTATTTTCTTTTGTGTTAGAAGAAAAAAAAAGTTAGACACACTCATCATTTATGCCCTCATTTTTCATATATTATCTTCTATTTTTAAAAAAAGAAGGTAACTCTCTTTTGTCTTATTTGATAATGAAATATTTGTTTAATATTTAACACTATTTTTATCTCATGACTCTTTTATATTCACTTTTTATGAATATAGAAGAAAAATTAATGTATTATATGGTTTATCATAGCCGATTTTTAATTGTGACTTGATTATTATAGGTTTTCTTTAGTAATCATGTCTCTTGATTTTTTATTAAATTATGATAAATTATTTTTTGGTCTTAACCTTATTTTTTAAATAGGTATATTGATAAAATAAAAATAAAAATCATAGTTTAAAAGTGACAAAATAGAAATGACTGGTGAAGATGAAAACAATACAATATTGTTGTTCATTGCATAACAATGAAATGAAACCTTCTGAAGACTTTTGAATCAATCTATGCACATTAATAAATTGAGAGATGAATATTTTGCAGATAATATAGTTATTACATTGAAAATAAAAAATAGCTGAAAAATTGAGTTATGATTCAACTATTGATGAGCTCAAGAATATTAAAAAATGATGATTACAACAATTATGATGAAATGTTGTTGGTTGTAAAGATACCTTAAAGTAATATTATGATTTGACAATAGACCGAATTAGAATTAATAAAATTTGAAATGTGTCTAACAACAACTATAAAAAAGGGTATGGAGCCAATCTGTGAAAAATGTAATATTACATATATGTTGGGGATTTGTTATCTCTTTATCCCATCCGGAGAGACAACAAAAGTTGTGCCTAACGTCTTATACATTTGGAAGATCACATACTCATGATTAATCTCATTATCCATATCGTTCCCATCTCCACATTTTTTTCATTATGATGGTTTGATTAAAGATTACTATATGATTGTGCTATACACTTTATATCTCTATTGGTAAAAGCATGTGGTTGAGGACAATTTTTATTTCTTAGAAACTTCCTCCAATTGATATCAAAGCCAACCAACACCCTTCATTTGTCATTTTGAAAATTTTGAAATTTGGGTTTCTTACGCATATCAATGTTATATGAATATGCATAAATCACTACTTAAAATTGGTGATTTCCAAATTCATGATGAAAGTCTTTTTGAAAATTTTATTATTTTTATTTTCTTTGGATTTGAACATACATTTTCAAATTTTGGTAGTTTTGATTTTAAATGAGCTAATTGAATAAAAAAGGCAACAAAGTGACCTCTCTTTAGTAGATTTTTCATGATAAATGTTAAATGTTTGTGTTTATATTTATTCATGTCAGTATTCATCAACCTAGAGGAATATTAATGCTTTATTGAATTGCATACACACATGTAATGATAAACGTGATAATTGTGAGGTTTTATGTGTCAATTATAAATCAATCCAAAGAAGGTTTGTTGTTAGACATGTTTTCTTATCAATGTTTGATCATTACAACAAAATACCCGCAATTACTATAACTATCCAAAGACTTTAGTTTGTTGGTGGACTAGATATCTTCATATGAGTTATGCCATTATTTGAACATATGGATGATTAAATTTTGTTTATGATTTGAGCAAAATTACATTATTTATTTTTGTTCTCAATTTAGTTACTATTGTTTCAATATTTATTGATTTGAATTCGGTTTTGCTTCTTAATGAAACACATTTTAAGGACTAGAAAGAGAACATGAAAATTGTTCTTGGCTACATGGATCTTGACCTTGCTTTAAGATTGAGAAACCTAATTCTCTAACAAACTCTAGTACTTAAGAGATGAGAGATTATGAGAAATGAGATCGCTCAAATTCCATGAGTCTTATGATCATTAACCATGACATTCCTAAAGTTTTAAGGGATACTATCTCTAAGGAGATAACCAGTACCAACAATTTCCTTACTGAAATTGAAAAGCATTTTGAAAAAGGGTGATAAGGCAAAAACAAGTAGTGTTCTTATTCAGAGCTTGATTTCCATGAAGTATAAGGGAAAAGTATATGTGAGGAAATACATTATGATAATGTCAAATATCGCTTCAAAACTTAAGACACTAAAGCTTGAAATGTTGAAATACTTGCTCATAAATTAAATATTAAGTTATCTTTTTTCATAGTTTGCTAATACTGTGTGCAAGAAGAGGAAATGATGAAGCAAGAAAAGAAAGAAAATGCTCATTTTGTCAACACCTTTAAAGACAAGGGCAAGATAATGAAAATTGAGGATCTCAAGAATGAAGTTATTAAAGGTCCAACATAAAAGAAACAAAACTAGGGTAATAATTGTTTCCTTTGTAGTAAGAGTGGACATGTAAAGAAGAAATGTACCACATGTCATGTCTGATGTGTAAAGAAATGTGTGTCTCATTCTGGTTTGTTCGGAAGTCAATACTAAAATTAACAATATTAACCCAGGAGCATTCTGATACAGACACTTAGATCACATCTCTATAATTAGAGTTGAACGACTTATGTATCAACTTTACAAATCTCTATGTTTGTATTGAATGCATTAAAGATAAACAAACCAAAATGAAATGAAAAATCCCAATCGTTTGACGATATTCAAATTATTTACGATTGAAGTTGAAAATCAATTCAACAAAGGAATTAAGATCGTTAGACCAAATTGTTGTGGTAAATACTATGGTAGATATGACGATTCTGATGAACAATGTCTGAGACAAATTTGATATTGAAATCATGTTTATATAACACGACTTCTTTATAACAAAGTTGTGTCATTCAGACACAAATTACTCATAAAGTAATTTTTAAAAAAATTAGCAATTAGGTAATGTCCAACAAAAATTGCACCATTTTTTAAAATTTCTCAATACTCAACATTGATTATATAGTATATTAATATTCAATTCAATTGGATGAATTTACATATATGATCTTGTCTAATTTAAAAAATAATGCATGATAAAAATAATATACTTTCTAACATGAATATAATTATCTCACTTTAACATTTTAAAACATAAATTATTTTTTAAAAAAGTAGAAATGTTAAAAAATAAATAGTAACATAATAGAGCATAAATGGTTGGTGTACAATATGTCCATATTATGACACCAATAGTGACGGATCTTGACTAAATTTGGGACCAAAAATAATATACATAAAATTTATATATTTAATCATTGTCACTAATATAACAAAAGTATATATAATTTAATATTAAAATCCCTTTAAATGTTTCTCTTTAGGAAGGTGATAGTTTTAAAGTTGTATTTGATGTGAAACTCATTTTAAATAAGTTTTTCTTATTTTATCTCTTCCCCTTATTTCGAAAGAATTAATATGAAACTTTTCATTGTAATTCTTTGAATCTTAAGAAAGGTTCATCTAATTTAACAATTGGATCATTAATATCATGCTTGAAAATATGTGAAGAAGTGAATCAATTTTATTTTTATCTTCATGGGAATATTTTTTTTATCACTTTTAAAAAAATGAATATATACAAAGATCTGCCTCCTAGGTACCAACAACCTCTTAAGCCATTAGAGCTTGCCGAACTCGCGTGTGATCGATTGATCCCGACAAGTAAAATCAATAAGGAGAATAAACACAACCAGGAGGCGGATCTTTGTATATTTCTTGTTTCTTTTTTAAATATGTGTAGTGTATATATATTATATAGAAGGGAATTAAATTAGATAGATTTTTATTTATTTTATAAGTAACTAGCGAAGAGAAGAAACAAAGACATCTGATTTTATAAAAAGTTTGTAAAAGTAACGGTCAATTTTTAAAAATTTAATAACTTATTATATTTAAAGGGTAAAATCGGTATTTTGAAAAGTAGACAAAAAAAGGGGAATTCTCTTTATATATTGTTATAGATTAAGGGGTAATTGGGCTCTAATAAAAAAAAGTATCAGGTAAATATAATTGTTACTTATTTGAACGGTTAAATTATGTTTTACAAATATCATTCGAGCGGTTTAGATGAAGAGGAAAATCAAAAGACAACAAAAGAAAGTGGGTACGCGAGTGGTGTCCGGTCTTGCAGAAACGGTTGAAACAGAGATTAATTTGAGGTTACTCAGCATAAATGATTTAAGATGTCAAAATTCCTAACCGTGTGGCCCGTTAATGGATGTATTATCGTGTGAAGAGAGGATGATTTTGATACCAAGTTAAATTCTCATTTTACAGTAAGTCTTCCTTATCAAATTGTTCAAATAAATTAAAATTACACTTTGAAGAATAATATTCTTCAAAGTTAATCAACAATTTCAATTCTGTAATTCACTGAATAATAAATTTAATAAGTCAACCCGGACAAGTTTTTAATTTTTGTCACCCCTGAGACAAGGTGTAATGAATATTACCTTATCCAAATGGCCTGTCTCCAGAGTTAAGTTTCTCAACCTTTAACTATTTTTTTTATCAAAACATTTTTCTTTATTTTGATGCGTTGTTTTTGTCCTAAACTATCAAACCATTACATTTTATTTTCTAAAACTTTAGACTTACTTATATATTTGTAATATTAAATTATCCCTTTAATAGCTTTTATAGAACACAGACAGATTAGTTAATTCGACCGGTGAATTACATAACACTATCTTAATGAGCAAACTTAATGTAGTTAAGTTTTTATAAATATGTTATTTATCTGACAATATCATAAACATTTATATATTTTTAAATATTATGTATAATAAAACTGTATAAAATTTTGTATATATAATAATATAAGAAAGAAGGATATAAATTTGGGTAGATTAGTTAATTTTACATTGTATAAAACACATGAAAAGCATAATTTGATAAATTTGTATGGTTTGTGTAAAGTATCCTAAAGGATATATATATATTATATATAACGAAAATGATATGATTGATTTTGGAGTTGAGTGGATAGTGGGAATGAGTAGGGAATTTGAGAGAGACTGAAAATGTTGTTGCATTGTCATTCTTCAAAATACCATGTCAGCTCATACTATGTACGCTCTCTCTTTCTGTTGACTATGCCTCACCACTCACATCACTCAATTTCCTATTAATTTTTCCTTTTACTTTTCAGTCAAACCAATCATCTTATTTACATTTTTAAATCGTCTTCTTTTTCGAGAATAAACTTATACTTCTATCATCCAACTAAATACTACGTATTTTTATTCACTAATCATGAGTTAACTAAAAAATAATAAAATCATGAATACATTTATAGAAAAGTAAGGTATCCATTTTAAGTTGGTGTGTTGAAGAATTATATATAAGTGTATTATTATGGTTTACGGTTAAAGTTGAAAATGAAAGAGCAAGAGCCGAAAAGAGTTTGATGGAGATGGAGAGTGTGGTTTTGAATGAAGAGGGAAAGAAAGTTGATATATATTATATAGAATATAGAATATGAATGATGTATTTTTTATATTTATAAAAGTGTTGGGTAGATAATAGGTAGCTATAAGTAGGATGATCCTGTAGTATAGAATGAGTAAGATTGGAATAGACTACACAATGAAACCATTTGGTATCTATCGTATTCATCATATATATCATCTCTTTATATCACTCTTCATTACTCACTAATTAACACTCTCACTTCCATCTAATTTTCACAAATCATTCACTTTCACTACTCTTCATAAACTTTTCTTGCCAAATTATCTTTAAGTTAAAATGCTGTAACAATCTTTAAATAAAACAATTTAATTTACTTTCTTTCATAAAATAATAGAGAGAGAAAAAAAAAACACAATCGGAAAGGTACCAACACTCAACAACTCTCAACTTTGCGACGTTTGCCTGACAGTGTCCTTGTTCTTACCTATCGGATTCTTTTAAGAATTGTTATCAAAGGGTATTTTTCTTATCTCTTCTGATATAAGGTATTTTCATTTTATGTTCATTTATTTATTTTTGTTAATTTGATATTTGTGAATAAGTGGACACGGTTAGAGATATCATATATTTTATTCTTTTGTATTATTATCAAATATTTATATATCATGATGTGATGTGTAATTTTTAACATATTTTTCTCACATCAAAGTATATATATATTGAACATGAGATTAGAATTAATAAAAGTTTCGATATGGAGTAAAACAATAGACACAACAAACTTTGTTAATATATCTTCTAAATCAGGACACTTATATTATGTGAATAAGTTAACTTTATTATAAATTTATTTTATTTTTAATTAATATTTATAATATTTTATTACTTTGTGATTTAATATATTAAATATGGTTATATATAATTATTGATTTATTCATAATTCAATAATATACATCGATGATAATAATAATATTAATGTTGATTGATACAAGTAAAATAGAAAAATAGTTTAAAATTTAGTAAGACCTTATTTTCTTACTTATTTGAGGTGAAATACACTTTTACAGATGATCATTATTTCGTAAACACAACATTATTAAAACAACATAATTTTTTATGACTAAATAACTTGTGTTACACATTAAACTTGTGCAAAGAGTCGAATAATACTTTATATTTAATCTAATCATATCCTTTTATTCAATCACAAGAATTTTTTTATAGTGATTCTTTTCCCATTTATTTTCATCTATTTTTGTCTTTTTCTCTATCTTATTTCCAATCATTCTATTTTTTTCCTCGCTGTGTAATAACAGTGTAAAAGTTGAGACCATGCAAAAGAACTTAGTCATATTTATTGTTCAGTTTGGCGGATTTGGTAAAGATTGAGGATGTGTTTTTTCTAATGAAGACATATTTGTGCTTTAATTTTTTATTCTTAATTCATTTTTTTCCCTTCGTACTTTTATGTAATTGTTTGTCACTCCTCTGATTAAACCTACACGCAGCAAGTAATGTCTATAATAATTATCCTAAACCTGAAACGGTTATGGCTAGTAACAAGATGATTGAAGGAATTGTGTAGTTATGTAGGGTTGATGATGGAAATTGATTTGTTTAAGGATGGTGTGAGAGGGAAGGGGTTTAATTAGATTTAGACAGATTTTGTTTTGAAGTTGAGAAATGGACAAAGTACGGAATTCCCTTTCTAAAGGGGTACGTCCCTTCAACACTACAACTGTAAACCACCAATTTTTTCAAAGCCCCCGGGAAACGAGAAAGGACACGGAACATACTCTCATTTTTCTCTTCAACTCTTGTCACACCAATTTTCAGTTACATCATTTCATAAATATATAAATCCTTCAATTCTATTTAAGTGGAAATTCCACTCATAAAATGCAAGGAATCCCACCAAAAAGAGTAAACCTCTACACAAATTTTATACCGATTAAAAAAAAAAAAAAATTTTAATCTACTTTTAATTCATTATTTTAATTATTTTTATATCATCATATCACATCATTAAAAAATATAAAAATAAATATTTAAAGGGTAAATAAAGTAGTGGGTTAAAGTGGATCAAAATATTATTATCTTTAATCAAACTTAATGTTTCATACATCAATCAAATAGTCCTATATTATTTAGGAGTCGGGACATGGATAACTCAAATCAATCATCCTTATCTAACCATTCAAAGTGCACTCAAAAAATAAAATTTTGACACAAAACTTTAAATTTTAAAATAGACAATACTTTGTAAGATGTAGTGATTTATCCTAACGATATTATTTTAATTTATTGAACCCTTGTTCCTAAAAAGAATGAAAAAATGATTTTAAAGATAAATTTGCGTTCTTCATAATAAGAAACTTTGTTGTGTTAAAATAATATTACAATTATAATTGAATGTAAAGAATGTTGTAATTATATTTATATTTAATTACTCTTTTGGTTCATATTTTTTTCAAAAATGTCAAGTTGGTCCTTTAATTTTTTTAATCTCAATTTGGTCCTGATTTTTAAAAAATTGATACAATTTTGTTCTTTTCATTAAATTTATTGAAACAAATCAAAGATTTCTCCTTAAAGTTGAAACTAAAAAAAAAATAAAAGGACCAATTTAACAATTTTAAATGAGAACAAAAATCAAAAGAGTAAACTTTATATTTATACCCACATATATATATATATATATATATATATATATATATATATTAAAGACTTAATATTCAATTTTATTTGTAAATATTTCTTCAAAAATTATGAAATAAATAAAAAATGTTGTTTTGAAACGTTAAAGGTATTGGTTGTATTATTGCATGAAATAATATTAAGTCAGATATGAAAATAAGGGTTTATTATGTTTTTAATTTGTAAACCTTTAAGTAGAATTGAATTTTGTGTTTAAGATAAATTTTGTACTTATCTTACCCTTATACTTACAAATAAATGTATGATATAGCCAACGGCATTAAACAATTTATAATGAGCTATTATTAGATATTTCTTTTAGCCTGCGTCTCTTCTAGATGTTTTATTGTTTACGAAAGAAAGGTGAATGTTGTGTTTGTTTTTGATGACTAAGGTAGATTTGTAAGCGATTTGAGGAGAAAGATAAAAAAAAATGATCTTCGCTACAACAAAGAGATTTGCAAGCAAAGACAATCAAATTACATAAGTATCCTTATTTTTAAACATGTGGCTTTTATATTGTTGTTATTATGGCTGGATTCAATTTCATCTTGGGCATTCAGTGATCAATGCGTAATAGTGTTGGCCATATTTTTATCAAATTATATCTTGAATAATTTCTATAATAATAATAATATATTTTATCCTTAGGGGTAAAATAGTAATCATCTAATTTTATTCAATAAATTTTTTTTTTAAATCTCTCAAACTTATCACATCATACACAAATTTTCATATCAAATCAACTCAAATCACACCATATTTTCCTTAATCCAAACAACATTATTTTCACCTCAAAATCACTCAAATCTACTCTCCCAAATTCATCACTCAATCCAAATAGAACATTAATAACAAGTGTACCAATCACATAGTATCAAAAAATAAGTAATTATTGTCGTCTCAATGAACTTGTGCAATACATACAACCATTGCATTTGATAATAAATTTAGACAAAAAGAATATTTCCTAAAATTGTGTTGATATTTAGGAATTTAAACTATACAAAAACAAATAAACTATTTTTGATATTTTATCAGATGTGAAATAGATTAGAAATTATAGTGTATGTTCTTTGTTAAGGTTGGACTTCACTGTATCTCACTGTCATGCATATAATCACTCACTTTCCTTTAAATTTAATATTAATATCAACCCACAAGTTTACTCAAATGCTAATTACTTCATAGAAGGAGTTTAAGTTTCCTCATTAAGAATCAATTTCCTAAACACTTAATAAGCAAACCTATTTAACAATGGAGGTTTAAATAACTATCGAGTCAAACTTCATTCCTAAATACAAGCTTCATTAGGTATTTTATTTTGGTTTTAAATTACAAAACATTAATGAAGTTATGGATGACCAAACCAAACAACATTAATCATAAAAACAATATGCTAATAATAAATGGATACACACATATCACTAAAAAAAATTGATAAATTACCGACAAAATTTAACAAATATATTTTGGTCAAATAAATATAATTTACCAATAGATTTTACCAACAAGGTGTAGAATTTTAATAACTAACTGATCAAAAAGTCTGTGGGTATTTATTGATGGTTAAAAATTCCTCAGTAATTGATCATTTACAATTATCAACTGCCTATCAAAAATAAAAAATCATTTATAAAAAGGCTCTTTGATAAATTCGTCAGTAATCAACCGTTGGTAATTACCAATAGAAAAAAATTGTCAGTAAATATTCATTGTAATTACCATCAAATTTTTTTCTTCAATAAAATTTGTCGATAAATATTACAATTTGATTCTTCTTCCTCTTTCTCCTCCGCTTTTTCTTCTTTTCTTTTTCCTTTTTTTTCTTCTTCCTCCTCTCTACCACCTTCTCTTTCGGCAAAGCTATTGTGTCGTCTCTAGCTCTGCTGCCGTCGGCTCCTCCTCGTCTTCCTTATCCTTTTCCTTCTTCTTCTCCTTTTCGTTCTCCAACTTTTCCTTTTTATCTTTCGCTACCACCATCGCCTCCACCACTATGGTTGGTTTGTTGTTATTGTCACACTGTCATCGTCACCACACCACTACTGGTGTTGCACTGCTGCCACCGTTGTCGTCACTCCCCCATTGCACCGCCTCTGACTCCTCTCTTTCTTCTCCTCATCCTCATCCTCCTTTTCTTTTCTTTACTCATTTTTCTTCCTTTTCTACACATATCTAATTAATTTATAAACATATTTCACTAGATTTAGTGGAAATTTTGGTGTCTATTTTATCGACAAATTTACCCCAGAAAAAATTCACTAGTAATCAAAATTTTATTTTACTGATGAATTTTAGTGACAAATTTTAAGAAATTCAATTATCAACGAATTTTATAACAAAATGGTCAAAGCTCTAGGTTAACAATTTAGTAAGATATACCATTTGAACGAAAATGAATACTATTCTATTTACATATTTTCTATGTTTCACCTACAAGGTTTAACAATCTTACAAAATAAGTTGAAAATCCTATTTTGAAGAACAAGAATAAGGAAAATCCAATTCCCATAATTATAGACAATGTAAATTAACCTCTGGTATGTTAAAAAAATCGAATTCCTTTCATCAGTCCTTGTTAATTCATTTGTTGGAGGATAACATATTGATATGAAGCTCTCCTTAGCAAATTCCCAAGTTTAAGACTGTGTTTACTTGAGATGATGGATTTAAAAGAGAGTGAATGAATGAATTTGAATAAATTTAAGGGTAAAATTTTTGTTTTTTTAAGAGATTTGGAGGTGAAAGTGAGTAGATATGGAGGTACGATTCGTGAAACTTTATGAGTGATTTGATAGATGTGATAGATAAAAAAAAGTTTTAATAAATAAAAATTACAAATTTATCTTTATAATTAAAAGTAATATAAAATTAAAATTTGATGAGTGTAAATTAATTTAAAAAAAAGTGTTCATGAATAGTTTGTAAATAAAAATTTAATAGGTGTAATAAATAAAAAATATATTAGAATAGTTATTATGTATGATGTGATACGGATTTTTTATTTTATCTAATTAATATATA
>Ga0214543_1004104_pt1 | contig 27827 bp, 10 predicted proteins | sample CNSS2metaG_FD_160094 | JGI IMG/M metagenome (GOLD analysis project Ga0214543, IMG submission 160094) | Root nodule microbial communities from cowpea collected in UCLA plant growth center, Los Angeles, California, USA - CNSS2 | ecosystem: Host-associated > Plants > Roots > Nodule | place: USA... | reverse complement strand
AAAAAAAAAAAAAAAAATAATAAAAAAAAAAAAAAAAAAAAAAAAAAAAAAAAAAAAAAAAAAAAAAAAAAAAAAAAGGACCCAACCTAACAAAAACGTGTTTCAGTCTCGTTATTTTTGCTGAATTTTCCTCTACATACATTACAATACATACCAAAATCTCTATACCCACTGGAGAAGAAATTTAATTCCCAAACTATTATTTTTAAGCGTTTCAACTTCGATCTTCGGTGTGGAATTATCCACACACAGAGTACATGTATGGCATGTCTCGCGAATTAATCACATTATTCTTGGCAGCTTAATTTCTCATCCCATAACAGATCATACTCCAAACAAAACACACCAAAAAACAGTAATAACCAGCACTGCAAAAGGGTACGCAATAGAACAAACACAAAAAAAGAAAAGCAACTTAATCATATATAACTTGGTATGAGTTCTGTCACGGAACATACATAGATGAAATAAACATTTCGAAAAATCACATCCTCTTACTATGTCGGTAAAATAGAAGGTAAAAAGGAGGAGCAAGGAGCATCCTTCACATCCTGTTCCTATGCCAAAGGATCTTCAGTTGCCCAAATGATCAAACAAGTCCAAAGACCTGAAATTGTCATTGGTTGATCAAGAATTCAACAACGTTGTGTCATCATCTTCCTCGTCTTCACCGTCGTCGTTAATCTCACTCTTGTTGCATGCCTCGGTTTCTATCCGAATCAGCATCTTGAAGTTGCAGCAGAGCACAACTCGGTCAGGGAAATTTGGGTTCTGAATCGATGATTGGTGAAAGAGAAGAAGAGAAGAAGAGTTTAATAAAGTATAAAGGAGAAGGTATAGACAGAGGATCTTCCCAGCATATGCTTGGAGCATTAACTTGCTGGCCCATTCTTTTTCACATATGCTTTTAGCATCTTTTCTATCACTAATTTATTACTATATACTTATATTCTTTGATGTGGCTTCATGTAACGTAACTAAATATTTTAATTAATTTTTTCTGTTCTGATATATTTAATGAGTCTTACATTATTTAGAAGTCGAATTAAATAAAATTTAAATAATTTTATCTCTTTCTATTTTTTGAGTTATCTTTTAAAAATAAAACCGTGACAGAACTTAAATACTTCAAAACGGACAATACCTCAACATTTCTTCCTCTTAAAATAACTAAATGCTCTTGTCTTGGATTTTCCCATATGAAATTTTTATTTGTTTTTTTGTCATGTGGTTTGAGATGTGTAGTTCCTTGATTACTGAATTTTGCTTATTAATTTGTAATTTGAAAAACATAAAGATGACAGAACGAAAAAGACCAAAAGTGGGTCCTCTCCTTTTTCCTTTATAGATCAATTGATTGGTGCCTAATGGCACATGGCACACACTAGCTACATGCATTTACAAAAATTAATGCATAATCTAAAACTAATTTCAAAATTAAAATAAGCAGAACTTTATGTTAAAACTTTCGCATAGACTAACATTATGAAAAGAAAAAAAAAAACTACAATTAATTTTTGAGTTAAATATATTTTTTGTCCATCAAATTTCAGTAAATTTTGGAATTAGTCCATCTTTGAAACTTTATACCAATTTAGTCATTCATCTTTAGAATTGCATGAATTTAGTTATTTTTATCAAATTTTGTTAAGTTTATTTGATATTTTAAACGCAATTTATGATAATATTTGAGTTAACATTGAAGCGAAAGTATGTCAAACAGTGTAAACAATTCAAATATTATCATGAGATGCGTTTGAAACGTCAGATAAACTTAATAAAATTTGGTTAAAAAGACTAAATTCACGTATTTTTAAAAATGAATGACTAAATTAATTAAAAATTTTGAAGATGAACTAATTCTAAATTTCAATTAAAAATTTGTGGAAAAAAAAACATATTTATTCTTTTAATTCTTTTATAGAAACAAGTTTCAAATTTATTGAATATATCAAAAGCTAGTGACAGTGAGAAACACACCTTTTTAAGTCAATTATGAAGAATCTATTGATTTGCCCGTGGAAAGAACAAATAAAGCTCGAGTAATAGACCACACATTCATGCTTTGAATTTTGATTTGGGTTGTTTATTAGATAAAAATTATAAAAAATAAATATCTTTTATTAAAAACATAAGCGGTGTGTTGTTTATTAAAAAAATAAAAAGTTGAACGTCTATTGGAAATTTATAATAAATATGTAAAAGAGATAAATTTCTATTTTAATATTGGACGAGATGTGAGTGTTATATAATATAACATAAGAAGATAAATGAAAGAAACTCTCATTAGTAGAGAAGTATAGTTTTATATTTGTTTACTATTTGTTATTCAAAATAGATGAATATAAACTTATTTATATAATAATATACCTTGAATTTAGTTTCTTTATTACTGTTTAATAAATTTCTCTGTGAAGCATAGTTTAAAAAACTATATATTATTCTTTTAAAAAATAATGCATCTAATAAGTATACATCATATTTATTAACACTCATAACAAATTAAATTTAACATATTATATTGCTATGTGTGATGTTTAATCACCGAATTGTTTATAAACTTTACATTTTAGTTCATACGTTTGAAGAAGTAATATGCTTTTGTCTTTATAAATACTAATTTAATTATTCATTAATATTTATTATCTAATATTTATAAACGCTAAAATTAATTAAAAATAAGGTGTATAACGTATAAACCACAAATTAAAATTTCTTTGCAAATATGAATTCAATAACTTAATAATAATAGTAATATTAATTTTTGATTGCAATTTGCAATAGTTAATTTTTTCATCTATTATCTATTATAGTTATGAAAAAAAAATACTAAGTTTACTTTATTATCAATTTTATTTTATCTATTATAATATAAAAAATATACTAAGAAATTTATTTTATTATCCATTTTATTTTGTTGAGATAAGTGTCCTACAACTTAATTTTTTAATCATTTGATGTTTTTAACTTTTTATTTGTATTTATTTTGTTTTCATATGTGTATGAAAATTATTTTACATTTTCTTTATTTTTTTATTTAATTTATTTATATTTATTTTTCTTGTCACAACTACATAAAATTTATTTTACTTTTTTATCCATTTATTTTGTTTTTAAATTAATTTATCTATACTATTTTTTCATTTTTAATTTGCGTATAATTCATACAAAAAAATTTCTCCCATATGAATTTTTTTTCTTAATCAACTTAAATCATGATAGACATTCCTACAAATTATTTTAAAAATTAGTTGATTTTTAACATAAAAAATAATCTTTTATTTTAATTTGTGTCTTTAAATATATCTTGTTCAAAAATAAATAGTTCTCTTAAGAACACATTTTAACGATTATTAAAAGTTTTTTTAATGTATTTTTAATGTGTTTATTAGGTTAAAGAATGTCTTATAGTTAAATTATTAATTATTTTCTATATTGTTTTTATCCTTTTTGATATATAATTACTTAGTCATTTATAAAATTAAAATTAACAAAATATATTTAATTTTTATTTCTTCAAATAATAGTATTTAAAAAATATTATATGTTTGTTAGTAATTAATTATGAAATTAATTTTCATGAAATAATTTTGTCTTGCAAAAATTTATCAATAAAAAATTATATTTATCATTTTTATATAAAATAATAATATCAATATTTTTATTATTAAATATTCTTCTTCTTTTTAGTATGTAAAAAATAACATTAATGATATGTACATAAAACTTCGTATAAGGTTTTAAATAATTATATTTATAACGTAATAAATTAAAATATTGCATTTAATAATTCATTTCAAAAATTTAAAATATATGTGTAACAAAACAAAGTTATACTACTAAATATTGTAATTTTTGTTTTTCAATAGTTCATCTCAAAGGTTTAAAAAATATATTTGAGATAAATAAATAAAAAATTCTTAATTTTATAATATTCAAGCGTCAGATGATGTAAACAACTGAAATGCGAACGTAAAACTCATTTAACACGTAAAAAATAATTAACGTAATTTGATTAAAATGATTATATGCATTTATGTTCAAAGTTTAAAGACAAAAATGTATAATAGTTTTAGACAGAAATTTGCGTCAAAGTTTTTTTGGACTAAAAAAAAATATTTAACGCTAATCTTAGTAAGATCAAAACAAAAGGTAAGAGACCTAATTTCAATCTGTCCATACACTAATTACAGAAGTCTATCAACAATCACTAGACCAACTTGTCCATACACTAATAAGAATAGTTTAGAAAAGTACATTAGACAAGTCTAGCAATACATATTAGAAGAGTTTGTCAATGCATTAATTAAACGAGTCTATGAATACACATCAAACAAGTCTTTCCATATACTCATTAGATAAGTATAGCAAAAAATATTGCACGAGTATAGCTATACACATCATACAAGACTGTAGATATATTAATTAGAAGAGTACAACAAAAAATATTTGACGAGTCATTCCATATATTGATTAAATGAGTTTGTGAATATTTTGATTAGACAAGTTGTCGATGAATTGATCAGACCAATCTAACAATACACGTTAGACAAATCATTCATATATTCATTAGACAAGTCTAACAATATACATTAGACAAATTTTTTCATGCACAAATTTGACGAGTCTATTAACACACATTAAACGAGTATATTCATTTACTAATTAGATGAATATTGCAATATACACTAAACAAGTCTATTCATACACTAAATATACGAGTTTAGTAATACAAATTAGATGAGTATATCCATGCACTAATTAGATAAGTATTTTGTGCATTAAACATAATACAAGTCATTTAATGCATTAATTAGATGAGTATAAGAATATCACATAAGGTGAGTTTGTACATACATGGATTAAATAAGTATTGCAACACACATTATATGAGTTTATCTGCACATTAATTAAATGAGTATATCAATATACATTACACGAGTTTGTCCATACACATTAGATGAATGTAGCAATACACATTAGATGAGTGTATCCATATACTAATTAGACGAGTGTCACATTAAATGTTAGATGAATTTGTCAATGTTTTTGGTCTCTAAACTTAATTTGGAAATGGTCCTTGGTCGAAACTTTGTCGTTGTTTGATCACTACATATTGATTTTGAATGTGCAGAGATCAAACAATAACAAAATTTCAACCAGGGACCATTTACAAATTTAGGTCAAATTCTTAGGATAAAAACATATTTTTTATATATATATATATATATATATATATATATATATTAACTTTCTAAACTCAAGAATAATTATAACATTAATTATATTCAAAATTTAATTATAAATAAAAATTTTATTATTATGGCTTAAATACTTTTTCGTCCTCATTTTCATAGTGTTTGTTGCAGATGATCCTCATTTTTACCGAATGTTTAAAATGATCATCATTTTCGCAATTCGTATTTAATTTGGTCATTTTCAATAACGTCGTTTAATTTAGTAACAGAACACTATACAGGTGACACTGTTTGTATTACGTTGCATTGGAGTGTGTTACGTGTACTGTACAGGTGGCTAAGCAACATTAACTTTTTAATTTGGGAGAAATTTTGTAATTAGGTATTTCGTATTAGTAATTAGGGCTTGATTCGTTGAAGGCAATTTCTTCGTTTTCGACTTTCTTGAGTTCGGATTTGCAGAGGAAGCAGCTAATACTTGCGATTTGTTCGGTTGATTTCAATTTTTCAGTCAATAATCATCAACGAGGTAAGTGGTTTGGTCGTGGGTTTAGGGTTTTCGAGGTTGTTGTGATGTTAAGGTTTTCGTAACACCCAGTAGCTTGGGAAAGAGTGATGTTAACAATTAAAGAACTCAATATAGATGCTTACAGATACCTTATTGCACAATATTGATGCTCAAGAAAGTTGAAGATGAAGAAATCGCCTCCAACGATGAAGAAATCGCCTCCAACGAAGTCAAGCCCTAATTGCACAATTTGAAATACCTAATTACAAAATTTCTCACAAATTGAAAAGTTAATGTTAATTAGCCACATGTACTGTACACGTAACACAAAGAGGGCCATCTGTGCTTCGTTACTGACTTAAATGACGTCATAGAACATGACCAAATTAAACACGAATTGCAAAAATGAGAATCATTTCAAACATTCGATAAAAATGAGAACCATCTACAACAAACACTACGAAAATGAGGACGAAAAAAGTATTTAAACCTACTATTATTATTATTATTATTATTATTATTATTATTATTATTTAATTCGTATGCGCGAGTTTAAATATAGTTAACTAGAAAATAAAATACAACAGAATAACACATTAGAAAAATCGAAAAAAGTTTGGAAACTTTGGTTTCAGTCCAACGTCAACTATAGAAAAAATTACAAAATAGTGAATGTTAAAATACAACGGTCGAAGAGAAAGCTTGCAAGCACCATGTATTCTCTCACTCTTCTCTTCTTATTTTCATTTTTATTTTAATAAAATGAAAAGGAGAAAAAATTAAGCACCGGTGTTTTCTCTCTAAAATTTTCATCTTTCTTCGCTTCTGAGTTTTGGACGAGATCCCTCTATCTATCTCTTTCTCTCTCCCATTCTCGATCTCACCATTTTCAGACACTCAACACCATTTTCCCAACTCTTCAAACCTATTCTTCCTTTCATTCAAAACAAAATTACAACTTGAGAGTTGATGGCTGCTCCAGCTGCAAGGGCTCGTGCCGATTATGATTATCTCATAAAGCTTCTCTTGATTGGTGACAGCGGTAAACTCTTCTTCTTATTCTTCTTCTCTTAAATTATTTTGTGGGCAAAACAAATGTTATAAAAACAAACGAAAGGGTAAAATGTGATTTCTTTATAATCATAATGATGTTTCTTTCACTGGGGGTTCCTTTTTGTCATTCCACCGTTTTTCTGTTTTTTATTTTTTTCTTTTCTATATATTCAACCTTTGTGTTTGGAGTTCGTGGCAAATGCATACATATCTATCTTTTTTCAAATGGGATTGGCGTTAAACCGTGGCAAAAATTGTTCTTTTCATGTTCTGGTTCAACCCAGCATTTTAATTTATTGTGTTATTAAGGTACAAATTTTGGGTGAAAGAGGTTGGATTGCAAATTTTATGTTGACTTGTGTGGTTATCATTTGAAATTAGCCTTCTCTTGGATCCATTAAATTTGTTTAATTGTCAAAATACCGGTTCGCCAAAATAAGCCTTCAACGGTCTAATTGCATCTGCAAGGTGTTCTTGTGTTCACGATACCTTTAATTTTCTTTATCCCAACAAAAGCTAGAGTAATCAATGTATCCGCGAAGTATTTCTATCATCCAATCACAAACTAACGTGTATGACAAGAATGACTATGTGTAATTAGAATGATCGAATACCTTAACATGATTTCTAATTGGGTTATAGTATAATGCTTCTTTCACTAGTCGTGCATATAAATTAAGTTCCAAAAATCATGGCATTTGTTGATATTTCACAAAGGATTGGAAGTATTTTAGTGGGCATTGCAGTCATCACAAGAGAATAATTGTGTAGCTTTTGTTTGAAACTATATGCAAGCTAACATCTCATGTTTTTTTTTTTTTTTTTTTTGGAGGTGTTGGAAAGAGTTGTCTCCTTCTGCGTTTTTCTGATGGTTCTTTCACTACTAGTTTCATCACAACTATAGGGTATGTTTTTTACAGCTCAGTAGTAAAATTATAGAATTTTGTTTGCCAGAAGATTCTCTCTCTAATATTAATAGCCCCACCTTCCTAATGTAGGATTGATTTTAAGATAAGAACCATTGAGCTTGATGGCAAACGAATCAAGCTCCAAATTTGGGACACTGCAGGGCAGGAGAGGTTTCGGACAATTACAACTGGTAAGATTTATTGTTTGTTTGTACAGGTATTATTATATTGATTTTAGTATATCCTTGTATGTGGCACTTGGAAATTCGTTGCATAGCAGTTGACATATGATTTGTGGCACTTCCTGATGTAGGTTCTAAAGGTGGTGAAAAAAGGGAAAATAGGACATATAGTGTAGAAAAAAAAAATATAAGCATGAAGAAAAATTAGAGAAAAAAAGTGAGGAAAAGAAAGGGAAGTAACCAGTGAAAAACATCATAATTCTGATTGAGTATCAGATATGATATGTTAGGCAGCTTATCTGTTATAGTTTGGAGATGATACTTCTAAATCCCTAGGATATGACAGAAAATGGATCCCGGGATGTGTATTATTTTGAACCTTAAAATGGTCCCTTGCTATATCTTTTTTATCACCACTGTTTCAACTGCATAACTGAGTAATATAACTTCCATGCATATTTTTTACTCAAGTTAATTATTGAATGTTAAAGATACCAGAGGGTAGAGCCAACGAGAGTTTGTTCAATTTACATGAGATGAATACTACAGAGATTCATTTAGGATATGTGAGTTAGGTTAGGGGAGTGAAAGGAAGGACAAATGTTTTATTTTAAATTTAGATATTTATTTAAATATACAAAAGACTAAAACTTTAAGTTCATGTTAACCTATTGCTTTGTTTCTTCCATTTAAAAATAAATAAATTTGTTAGAGATCCAAATTGATAAGAGATAAGGTCAATTCATATTATATAAGTAGAGACAAGTGTGGACAATCCTTACCTTCATTTCCTGATATAGTATCAGAGTCTATCTTATAGAGGTTGGTTGAGTAGATCATGTCACTCTATCGAACCACCCATAAATGAGATATCCTTGTCTCAGAGTGAGGGGGACAGTTTGGATATTTTAACTAGAGATAAGATCAATTTATAATATATAAGTGAAGGCAAGTGGAAGCAATCCTCACCTTACAAATAAGTTTTGTGAAGATGGATTAAACTTAAACTCACTTATAAAATTATAGAGTATTGACTAAAGATGAAAATTTTGTCTACCCTTATAAGAAACAACTTGTAAACTTCACCTTAGTATTAATTTGTCGACTACGAAGACTTTAGCTTCAGAAAAACCGTCCATTACTGTTCTTTCATTCATGCAACCTTAAATTTTTTGTATTATTCATTTTTTTATCTTTTTTATATATAAAAAAAGTACAAGTGGGAGTTTGTTTTTTGTGTTAAGTATCTTTTCCTGAATTGTTTTTGCAGCTTACTATCGAGGTGCAATGGGCATATTGTTAGTCTACGATGTTACAGATGAAGCATCATTTAGCAGTAAAGTTCTCAATTGTTATTTAAACTTGAAATTTGCAAATCTATCAATAAATCTTCAAGCTTTAAATGCTTTTGCATTTGGAATATTCATTCTGCTTCTACTTATTTCAGATATCAGGAATTGGATTCGCAATATTGAGCAACATGCTTCGGACAATGTTAACAAAATACTGGTGGGGAACAAAGCTGATATGGATGAAAGCAAAAGGGTAAGTTAACCTCGTTGGTCATGTTTGCTGAAATTCTCTTCATTTCTTGTATCTTTTACAACTTGCATGAGCAAAGTAAAGATACTTCGAACACCAATTTGATTTGAACAAGAAGGTTGTAGAGCCAAGAGAAAAAGGGCTTGGAAAAATAACCAATACTGGTATCAAATGTTCTTCCATCATTGTTATGCAAGTTAAAACAACTTATGTTTAAATTTCATCATTCATGATGTTAGAAAGAACCCTGTTACTGCAAGTGAATTTTCAACTATTTTTGCTGCGATGTGGATGTCAGAAAGGGGTTGAGTTTTTGATTTGATGCCATATGTGCATGCATGCATGTCAAACTTGAAATGTTTGTGATCAGAATATACCTTCCCTTTTCTTTTAAGGTTGTGCCTACATCCAAGGGTCAAGAACTGGCCGATGAGTATGGAATCAAATTCTTTGAAACTGTAAGTGCCGTGTACCAGAAAATGTGGAAACCCCTAAACTTCTTTGTCATTATGCTCATAAAAAAAAAATACTATTGCAGAGTGCAAAAACAAATCTAAATGTTGAGGAAGTGTTCTTCTCAATAGCAAGAGATATAAAACAAAGGTTGGTTGACACGGACTCTAAAACAGAGGTATTTGAACTTCCTTTCTCAGTACTATAATGTCTTAATAGTTCCCTCTTCCTCTCTCAAGTTCATATTTTCATTGCAGCCATCAACAATCAAAATCAACCAAGACGAATCAGGAGGAGTTGGCGAAGCTGCACAAAAATCGGCTTGCTGTGGTTGAAGTCAAATGTTACAAATTGGAGGCAACATTACTTTCCAAGAACATGGAGGAAAAATTACATGTATAATGATCATGATGCTGACTTGCACTTAAGCCTTCTCATTCTTCATAAATTTGTGTGTGATAAGTAGTGTCTGAACCTTTTAACAAGTAATCCAAAACTCCATGCATTGTGGAGATTGCATGTCCAACTCTCTGTGATGGTGGACATGAGATTCATTCAATATTGATTTTTTTTTTCCCAATGTATAGATGCAATGACTTGTGTTGGGCTGGAACATGTTTTCAAAATTTGTTCTCTGCCATCAGGCACTGCAGTGAAATATAAATTCAACCTCGTGTTAACTACTTATGAAAAGTATATAAGCCTGGTTGTTTTCAGTGAAAATAATAATCAAATATTTTAGCAGAAGTTAAATACGATTGGAAGAATTTAATTTGGTTTTTAATGTCTAACAGTTTTTAATTTGGATTTTTTTTTTTATAAATTTCACGAAAAAAATATTACACCCTTATTCAAATATAAATTTTATACACAAATGATATTCAACAGAAGGTTTATTGTTTACCAAACTAACAGCACTTCAAAAATAGTGATATATATGTACATTTGTACCACTAATACTTTATAGTACTTTCTTTGAGGTTCAAGTTTTTATTTCCACTTCGCTCAAACTAATGAAAATGTACACAATAATCTATACATTTTGACTTGTAAATAAAGTATTCAATATATAATTCAAAACATTTATTTATTCAAATTAATATATGAATCTGTATATGTAAAATATATCCTATAAAAAAGATTTATTGACATATTTTGAATATGTATTAAGTATGATATATTAGAAATTAACAGCTAATCTATTTCAAACTTTTAATGTTTCTAACTCGATTTTTATAAGTAAAAATACGTTCAAAGCAGTCCCTATCCAAATTTTTGCATATTATAAATATCCAATAAACTCTTCTTTTAGTTTCTCATAACTTGAAGTTTTATTCTACGTTGTTTAAACCTTTAATAAAAATAATATATTTCTTTCAAATAAGTGTTTATACTTAATACATATACCACAAGTCGTAATATGCAAAAATATCACTTAAATAAAGAAGGGCGCGCTAATGTTATGACAGAGAAAGCATTTTAAGAGGATTTTTTGAATTTTAATGAATTGTCGTAAGAATTTAAAATATTTTGAGAGACACTTATGAAATTATAGGATTGAAAGGAATTTTATAAAGTCTTAGAAAACATTCAACATCAAAAGTACGAGAGAAAATAATAATAATAATAATAATTATTCTGATGGTAAGATATGGATAACGATATAAATCCAATACAAAAATTTTATGTCTTAGTAACTAATCTGTTCTAACTTAATGCTCTTTGTGATATTAACTGGGATAAATTCGTAAATTTTGAAAATTAATTTGATGTCTTTTAAGATAAATTTGAGTTGTATTTTAGACTAATTTCAAGCTAGTTTAATGTTAATTTTCTCTATAAAAGATATATTTGTTCTCAACAATTATATATTAACAGCAACTTTTATATACTAAATGATATTGTGTATAACGTCACTTTGTGTTATAACGAAGAATTTTATTTCAAAATTTGTAATTATAAATTAAACACTAATGAAACTTTATATTATTTTATAATTTAACTATATATAATTTTAGATTGATATGTTGTATTATAAGTTAAGTTGACCAACTTTATTATTCTCATTTCAGGTTTTATTCGCATTCAGGATTAAATTTAAATAAACGGATTGATACAAAAAAAAGAAAATCAGATTGGATTACAACAGAGATGGAATTGGTTTCACACGGTTCCTTACTCATTTCTAAGTGAAAGTGTGTAATTGAAATGCATTGCAAAATTATAAATAAAGACATTTCATTGCAATTTACTATTTCTAATAATTTTTAATGATTTATTTACACTTTCTCTTCCACTTATCAATGATGGTTTTAGGTATAATTTACTTTTTAATCTTTTAATTTATTTTTTTACATTTAATTTAGTCTTTAATTTAAATTTAAAGAATGATAATTTAGTCTTTTAACTAAAAATGACAAAATTTTAATAGACCTGATTAAATTGATGACGCAAATATCACTCGAGTCATAACATATAAAAAAAAACGTATTAGGGTAACAAAAGAATGATTAAATATGTTTTTATCTTCGAACATAAAAAAATAGAAGTGTTTTATCTTTAAACTAAAGCATAAAAAATCTTAATTTCTCATAAATGCATTTTCAGGTTTCTCTCCCACTATATTAAACTTTGTCCCACTATATTAAACTTTGTAATTGCTTATTGCTACTACAAAATGAATTTGGTAAAGCAACAAACATAAACAAATGCTAAAACCTAGTAAAAGAAATCGAATTAAATATGTTTTTATCTCTCAAGTTTTGGTAAAATTTAGAATTAGTCTCTCATCGAAATTTTTGAACAATTTAGTCATTAATCTTTAAAAATGCGTGAATTTAGTCCTTAATCAAATTTTGTTAAATTTATCTGAAGTTTCAAACGCGTTTAATGATAATATTTGAGTTAGCATTTAAGAGAAAATGAATGAAACGGTGTAAACAATTCAATATTATCATGAAATGCGCTTGAAATGTCATATGAACTTAACAAAATCTAGTTTAAAAGATCAAATCTATACATTTTTAAAGATAAATAATTAAATTGGTCAAAAATTTTGAAGAGAAATCAATTCCAAATTTCACTAAACTTGAGAGACAAAAACATATTTAACCCAAAAAAATTACATCCAAAATGCTTCGATCACAAGAACAAATGTAAGACAGGTGTCCTTAAATTGAGGTTGAGATCATTCTCGTGCGGTGTCAAGTTCAAGTCCAACAACAAACGAATCTTTTTATTAGATTCTGGCAAATCTTGGTCACGAATAGTTGGCGGCAAAGAATCATTTGAGGAAACCCTATGCTTTCTCATATGTCCTCCCAAAGCTTGTCCAATACCAAACACAAGTCCACAAATTGAGCATCGGTGCAATTTTGGCGCCACCATCGAACACGAAAGGTTTGAAAGCATTGGTTTTAGTTTCTTGTGGCTAGCTCGGTGGCCTCCAAGGGCTTGAAACGAAAGAAATTGCTTGTTACAAGTCTTGCACTTAAACTCACCACTCTCACCAACTTTGGCTTGTAACATCATGGTTAAGAAAAAAAAAACGTTGTTAAATGAGAAAATGTTTTGTACTTTGAGGGCATTGCACAGTATATATAGTGTGTTGAAGGAAATGGACAATAGTGTGTTAATCGTGAGTGTTGGTCGAAACACGAGGTGACACGAATTTTTGTAGATTGTGACCACGTATTCATGCACTTTGTTTTTGTTTTAACTGAAACTCCTAGTCAAAGACAGGGAAAGTTATGAATCAGATGAAATAAAAAATATATATATTTCCACAGTTTTTCTATAGCATCATTTCCAAGGAAAAAAAGTATACTGTTCATATATTCAATCTTACTTTATTTGATTTACTTAATAAAAATATAAATAGATTAAGTAATTTATAATTCGAAAGTTATGAGTACATGCAAGAAAGTTGGCATTGAGAGAAAATGGGGGAAAAAAGTGGAGGAATTTATGTAAACCATTTTATGTTGTCTCTTCCCTCTGCTGATTCCAAAATTTCCACCATTTTTTTTGAACAAGGTACTATGGGTCACTTTATTTTTGTTGCTCAGTTTTACTTTTTTCACCTCTTTATTTTTCCTCCACCTCCATAATTTTAAAAATACCAAACTTGCCCCTTTCCTTTTTAATTTGAAGCACCACCTTTGTTTGTGTTTGTTTCCGATTCTCAATGGTGGAATAGGTTGCTTACAAATTGTTTGATTTGGTGATTAATCAGTTTACACATTTCAAAATAGTGAAAAAAAAAGGTGTTTATGCATATTTTAATAATTCATTACGAATATGTTTGGAAAGAGAGAGAGTAATGAGAGAGGTACATAAAGAAAATATGGGGTGTAGAAAACATAAGCTTAGATTCGTCACCATATCGTAGCGGGTTTTTGGCATGTGGATGCAGAGAGGCCCATACATTCTTCATCAACCAATCAAGCAAGGCAGTTTCTTTCTGCACCTCTTTCTGTACTCATAAAATAGACTTCTGTTTTTTTTTTTTTCTTGAGTTATACAACCTCAAAGTAAGAAATGATTCTTAGATTATACAATCTCAAAAATTAAAAATAATTTCTACCTTGAGCACTTTAAAGTTTTTTTTTTTTCTCTAAAAAACTAATTTTTGGATTATAATCTAAAAGTTCTTTTTTAACTTCTAAATTTCATAATTTAAAAGTCATTTTAACTTCTGAATTATACATTATAAAAAAAATGGAAAAAATGATTTTTTTTAATTTGAATATCCGGGAAAAAAACTTATGGAGATACAAGAAAAAACTGTTATAAAACAATTGATTTCACATTCAAGACCTGTTTTTAACCCAAGTCAAAATATTATGATTAAAAAAACAATTTTATTGAAATAAACTGCAACAAAATCTTAAACACACTAACTTTGATTGTTAATTAATTTGCAATTATGTTAACCTTGTAGTTTTGACAAGTAATTTGTAATTGACACATTTGATTTATCCAATTAATTGTGTTGATCATATAAATTTTTATTTTGATAGTTTATAATGTTTAAAATTCTTTTATGCAAAATTTTTAAAAGTATTAATTTCGGTACTCTTCTACGAAGGACAGTTTTATTATGATTTTTCTTCGTCTCCTTTTAATGATACTATTTTAATTTACTTTTATTCTTTTTTAATTAAATAATTTGTTTAAATCATTATGTTATTAAATAGTCCGTTTAAATAAAATAAGCTGATGAGAACATCTACATTTATTTTTTAGTCAAAATTTAGAAATTATTCAATAAAATGTTATTTTGTGACCATAGATTGTTTAAAACTGGAGTGAATTTAACTTTTTAAGCAACTATTTCTTCTGATTAGTTTTAATCTGTTTTAAATATAAGAATATAAAATGTTAAAAACAAATAAAATATTTTGTGTTTTTGAACAATCTACTAACTATTAAAATGAAAATTAACTTAGATGTTTAAGTTAGTAATTAGTTTTTCTATTTGAAGAGCACTAAAGGTATTTTTCTTCTATTTTTGAATCCATTACTGCATGCATCTTATAAATGGTTTGGTTAAGAACTAAAGTGTTGAAAATTAGTGAAATAAGTTGTGGGTTTTGAGAGAAGTAACTCTGTCTTGATGCCAAATAAGGAAAAAAAAAATACTAAAGTTATTATTGAAGCTAAATTGATTCATTTTTTTCAAGAAAAATTATGGTGGGACTCAATAAATCAGCATAAAATTTGACAACATTTTCTGGAGTATTTTTTACAATTTTTTTTAATAAAAGTATATATTTTTTTGTCAAACCAAACACTTTTTAGGTTGTTTTGGTTTTATCGAGTCCAAGAAATAGGAACTGTTACCATTTGATCTGTAATTTCCAACTACTAACAAAAAGTTGACATATTTTGCAGATAACAGAGCAATCATGTTCATTATCATTCAAGGAAAGTCCCTATATTGGATTGGTTGTTATATTTTCTCTGTTTTTTTCATTCACTCACAACTTGGTTTAGCAAATTGACAGCTTTGCAATCTGGTTTTTTCTGGTTATAAAAAACTATTATGTTTACAACCTTGGATACAAGATTTTGAATATAGCTATAACTAATGTTGTGTTTATATATCCATTTAGACTAAACAGAGAATTCCTCTTTCCAAAACAACAATTGGATTAGGAAGATGTAAGTGGATTAACATTTCGTTAAACTTAAATAAGTTTCAAAATTGCACTAAACGTAATTAGGGGGTAACTATGAAAAACTCTGTAATACGTGTTAATATTTACTCTTCTTTTCTTATTATTTTATGTAGTTTTTTTTTTTTTCCTTTTCATGTATAGAAACAGTTTATGCCTTGACTTGATCAAGGGTGGGTGCTGGTAATGCATCGGTGTTGTAATTAATAAAGAGATCCTTTAAAAAATATTAAAGAAAAGACAAAAAGTGTCACACACAAGTAAAAAAAAAAGTGTGACACACGCGTGCTTTTAGAGTTGAAACAGGGAAAGCTGAAGTATGTATGGTATATACTCACATTTCGCAGCATTCGAAGTCAAAGGATTAACAGTGAAAAAGGCTGCTACAAATTTAATGGCCATGTCACTTTTATTTTATGAGCAAAGGCTGCTACATACTTAGTGTATTTGTTGCTATAATGTTTTTAGAAATATTTTTTTTATTTTTAAAATGGTTGTGAATGTTTTTGAAGGTAGTTTATTTTTCAACTTCATTCGACATATTATATGATTGGACAGCACAAAATCCAGGCATTTGGTAAGCGCCATTTATGTATGTGAATGCGTTATTTAGGAGAGGAAACTAAACTCTGATATAACTGGTCTTCAACAGCTATTGGTATAAATAATTTGACACTCGAATTATATGGACAAAACATTAGGTGCTTTCATTTTTCAAAAAGAAATGACCTGGTGAGATCTTTAACTTCAATAATGAAGTATCACAAAAAGTAAAATAAGAAAAGAGAGGCAATTATTTACCAAGAAAAGACAATTGTCACCGCCAACCAGAGACCCCATATAACGCCAGGAATGAAACCATGGCTACTCCTTACATGTACTCACTTTAGGCCAAAACCTAAACATCAAACGGGCCAAGCTCTACACCACTATACTCTTCCCTACTTCATTAGAACTCGTCCTATCTGCTTCCATATTTATACATTCTTCCAAATTAACCTCACTTCTCTAAAATTTTGTTCTCTTCTCCACTATCACCTAATACCCTACAAACCTCCATTCACAAGATTTCCTTACGTTTTATATTCATTCAAAGTATCAATTATTGGTGTGAGTCAAATCTTTTGCTCCCGTGTTGGCCACCACCGCTAGCAATATGCATGGAACTACCCTCTTCTTTCTTTGTTGGTAGTGTCTTAGATTTCCTTGGTATGCACTTTGCCCGCACCACTTCTCCTTCCTGCTCCACCATCTCTAACCGGGAACCGCTGCAAGGAACAAAGGCCACAGACAAAACCACATTATTCATAAAACCATTTGTCACTGTCATGATCATAAAGGAAGCTTTTAATCATGGCATCTACCAACATGTTGTCACATCGTTAGAAAATTTTAATCGCTTTTAAGATAGAAAAAGTTATTATGCTCTTCAATAACACACCTAATTTCCAGTACATGGTTGATTAATGATAGTATAAGCAGTAGTCAGCAATTAATCAAAACAGAGCATAATTCTTCTGTTTTGATTTCGTACTACTAGAATAGTTTTAGTTGACAAACTTGTAAGTTAATTAATGAAAAACTAATGATCAGCTCTCTGGGTGCTTAAAATTAGACCCCACATGCATGCAGAAGCTGACAAATAGAGTGACACCAAAACAAAATAAGGAGTATGAGTAATTGCATCATTAACTAAAATTTAAGTGGTGTACAATTAATTCATTGTACATACTGTGTACGAGATGGAACAGGACAGACACGCCACTGTCAAGCATCAACATCTTATGTGACTGTACAGAACCAATTAAACTAGCTACTCGTTTGTGTAAATTGAACTTTTTTCGCAAACAAATGTTAAATCATATGACACTTGGAACAATATCTTAAAAAGTTTTGAGCATGACATGACTATGACTACGTTTGCTTTCATTTTCGGGTATAAATAAGTAGGAGGAAGGGGTGCCCAGGCCACATGATGAAGAAGTAGAATGGACAACATCCGGTGACAGAGGAAGTTAAAACCCCACCTTGTTCTGACAATAATACATATGATCTACAAAAATTTGAAATCGTAAGACATGTAGTTTAATTCAGAATTTCTTAAATAACTAATAATGTTGTGTGCTTACTAAGTATTAAGATTACGTGACGCGTGCCATATAATCTAAATGCTTACCAAGTAAAATTTTAAAGAAAACTGCAGACATAAAATAACCCTGTAAACGGAAATTATAGTATTATAATGAAAAATTAAGACAAACCAACAAGAAATTGCTTCTTAATCTCTTAATCAAGATCTCAGGTTATTAAAAAATAATATTTATTATTAGGGGGAAAAGAAAAAGAAAGCCATAATGTGGTGTTTTCTAAGAGAAACGAAAAAGGTTAAAAAAAAGTTAACTTTTACAAAAGAAAATAGTTTTTGTTTTCACTTTTTACAATTCAAATTTTAAACTTTCTATTCTTCTCTATTCTCTTTTTCTCATTCTATGCAGAGAGTTAGAGCGTATGAACCCAAGAAAAACACAAATTGAAAAACATAATAAAAAAAGAGAAATCTATACAGACAGAAAATTATGTAATAAGAAATAAACAAAGAAAAATAGAATAAAATAAATAGCAACATGGGAGAAAAGTTAGGTCTCTATTATAATAATCTGACCAACACAATTGTGTAATAAAATATTTTACGTTTTCAACTCGAATAACAAAATCTGACCTACTTGTCTCGAATAACAAATTTTTTAAATGTCTTCAATCTCAAGATGCTTTCTATGTCCTAGGAGCACATTACACATGCTTAACCACAACTTTTTATTTAACCTATGAAGCAGAAACCGTATGAATGTCAATGCCCACATTCTCCAACGTTGCTAATTACAAGGCACACGCAGGGGCATGGAATTTACAAAAGTCACCTTAAAACAATGGTTATATAAATAAATATAGGAATCGAAAAATAAAAAATAAAACATGTACCCTAAACTAAACCCCAAATAATAAATAGTATTCTTCTAATAGAAATTATTAAGTATTAATCAACCAAAACTAGCAAAAACTTTGTCTGTGTAATTCAGTCAACAAGTTTACTAAAAGAGATTTGATTATTTGAAATGGAAAACGTAGCATACCTATCTGCATTGTAAGAAGAAGACCTCTTCAAAGCAGGGGTTTCCACTTTCTTGGTTTCGATCAAGCTTCCGCTAAAATATTCTTTATCTTCCAATCTTAACCTGCTCAAATCCGGAATTTCCATCGATATCCCTGTCTCCTTTCCCACGTGATTCCCTGCTTCACGGGGCATCCTGGACTTGTAGTGCCCAACCAACGAGAACCCTTGATCTTTCACTGCGTTAACCCCACACTCCTTAAAAGACACAGCGCCGCACGATAACAACTGCAACAAAACCGACGACGCTCTCATCCTCCCACTAGGACAGCTCTCCACCGTCAGATTCTCCTTCTCCGATTCCGAAGACCGCAATCCGAGCCGTCCATCTGCCTTCATCAGCGTCTCCAGCGTCTCAGGGCTCGAATCCGACGGTGGAGGCGATATCTCGTCCCTGCTTAGCTCCGTAGAATGATTATTGTTATTATCACAAGTCACGTGCGAAACCCTCTCCCCTTCCATTCCCGCGTCAATTCCATCATTCTTCTCATGAATCTCTTCCGCCTCTTCCTCCCTCGCCGCCCTCCTCCGCCTCCGCTTCTCCTCCGTCTGAGTGGCCGCGTCAGCACCGATTCTCCCAGCCGAGTCACCGAACGATTCGGATTTATAAACACGGTACTCGTTCAAATCGATAGAACTCCAGGACTGGTTCCGCCGCCTCGTGATCACCACAGGCGAACCGGACTCCTCCTCCGATTTGTTAACACTCGTAACGCCGGCGACACTGTTCTCAACAATCTCCGATCCTTTGAGAATGTAGTCCTGCCCCTGCGTCGGGTAGATGAAATCGTTCTCCGACAAATCGTGCCAAACGAAGCCGTTTTTGTAGCTCCTGAATCACCACCACACCACCGTTAATTAAACCAAATAAAACAAGAATAAAAACTAAATTTGAATTAGTTTAAAGAAAACTATAAAAAAAAAAACGGTACCGTTTGGAGGACCAAGAGTACATAGCGGGCATGGCTTTCCCTCGGAGGACGTTCAAGCGGTTGATGACGTCTTTGAGGTAAAGTCCTTGAGGTGAAGAGAGAGGAACCTCCATGAAATGAGGGTGTTCCAGTTGGCCGTTTCGGGAGAGGTAGTAGACGACGGAGACTTTTCTGGGCGTTTTGGGCTTGGGCTCGGCCCAAACCTTGGTTCTCTCTGGACTGGTTTCTCTGTCAGTCCATTTCTTCTGAAGTTGAAGCTCCGTCGTTATCCTTCCCCTGGAACTCGAACTCAGCGACATTTCTCTTCGCTGCAAAACCTCGATGGAAGGCGAGTTGTTGCAGAGTGCAGGAACAGAGAGCAATGAGAACGAAAGCGAAAGAGCGCAGCAGAGAGAAGGAGGGAAAAAAAGGACAACACAAAAGCAGCGTTAGAATTTTAATTTTGAAGAGGATGGGAAAATTGCGTGGGTTTTTAAGAGGGAGGGAGAGAGAGAATTCAAAATGTGGATGCGAAAGACAACAGCTACCAAACAAGGAATGGCTGTTTGGGATTCAGTACTGCCAGACCTGTGACCGTGACAGTAGAATTCTCTTTAGTTTATTGCTTCAACGCGCAGAAAAAAGCAGAACGCCGTCGTAACGGCTTTTTGTTTGTTCCTTCCCTCTTTTTACTGCCACCAACTCCAAATTAATTACAATTTTAGAAATCGAGTAGTTTAAATATTTTTTGAGTCACTTTTCAAGGATAAATTGTAATGAAATTTTACATTTTATCATTGCAGAAATTATAATTTACACCTTCCTTCCATATGCATCCTCTTTGTCGTTTTACCAAACTCTGACCCAAGTAAATTTACGGAATATCTATTTCACAGCAGGTAATAGAAGCCAAAAGATACGAAAATTCAGACGATTCAACTTTTATCTGAAAATTCAAAATTCCGACTTCAACTCTTTGCATTGAATGCTTGAGTTGAATGATGTTTGTACTGCCACTCTTCTATTATTATCATTATTATTACACACTATATCTTGCATGCAGGTTTTGTTGTCAATAAAAAGATCAACTTTTTGTGGTCCCAAACCTTTTATAAAAAACCATAGGCAAAAGTCTACGTTCATTTACTCTTTCTTCTTATTCTTTTCCACGAATTTTCAACAACTTTTCATTTGAAAAATTCAAATGTTTTTAGGTTGACCGCCGAGACACGTACACTATATGTTCACCTAACTTTGACTCCATGGAGTAATGATGTCGCGGTTCTCCCACGGCATCATTGGGGTTTACTCAAACCTAGAAAATTTTGGGATTAATTAATTTAGGGTTTGCAAGAGTGGGTCCCATACCAGGTGGCGTTTATTTATGGGATGAATGCGATCGTTGACCATGTCCCCAGATTCCCAATGCGATCTCTCCAATCTCCAACATTGGACAATTCAATGTTGTGATTTAAGTATAAGAAAATGCGAAGACCCCACGGTGGTGGTGGTGGTGGTTCATTTGGGAGGAAGACAAGAGTGTGAATTTGATGAACAGAAGAGTGTGTGAATAAATGGGAATTGGTCGGTTGGTCCAATATATCGGCACAAGCGTCCAATGGTGTGAACATAGTGATTGAAGAGCACATGCATTTGCTCTTGGATGAGGGTTTCAAAGTCCATAGCCATAACCCAGTATTGGCCCCATTCTCATATGGTTTTACACTGCCACAACTATATATAACATCTTTTGATTATCTTAGAATAATGAACCTAAATGGCTACCGCATGTGGTCGCAGTTATAGTATCGCAGATATGCTATGGATTTTCGTGTTATAAAAATGGTGATGTTGCGGTGACGATTGTGGCTTGTCATTTAAATAATAATTGGACAAGAAGGATATAGTGAGAGAACATGGATGGAGATCACGTGAATTGCACATGCCATGATGAATGATTTGGGTAGAGAGAAGAGAATGAGTGTGATGGAAATCGAAAGAAGCTGAGACAATTGTTTCGAAAAAAGGAGAATTGGGTGATGATGAGAATGACTTTTCGAGGTTCTCAGATACTCAACAATCTAATTTTTGTGATAAAGTATTGGTGTATATGTTGGTCCATTCGTTGCAATATAAGAACTGTTTTTTATTTTTTTTTATTTTATTTTAAGACAATGTAACTTGTTTAACATATCAATTATAAGGTCTATTATTTAAGAATGTTTATAATCGTTTAGAGAAAAAGACAAGATTATGCAGTGTGTATGTGAGGATTTTATTGGTATATAAATAATAATGTTTTGGGAAAAAAAATGGACTTCATCGGTTGGTGAGATAAAATGTAGGCGAATAATATTTTATAGAATATAATAAACGTATTTTACACGATGGTGTTTTTAAAAGAGAGTCAACATACTTAAAAGGGTGTTTTTTATTTTAAAAAAAGAGTTTGTATGAAATTCGTTATTTTATATTACAATAGATCATGTCGTATGAGATCTACCAAAAAAAAATCATGTGAAGAGAGAGAGAACATTTCTCTATATTTTTGTCGAGAATTTAATATTCTATTAGACTTTTGAATGTTTTTTTTTTCTCAGAAACAAATGCTAAAGTAATTGGATCAAAGCTTACTCACACTTTGGGCTGCTTAAAACAAAATATGGAAAGTTTCTTCCTGCACCTCCGAATGTTGATCCTGCATCCTATATAAAATACTTCTCATTTTATCTTTTTTTTATTTATTGTGCAATTCAAAAGCAAAAAAATATCTTTGAATTATATAGCCTGAAAGTCAAAAATAACTTCCAGAAGATAGAGAGGATTAAGAATAAAAATATAAAAGTTATTTAACCTTTATATTGTATAATCTGAAAAAATAACTTTCAACTTCTAGATTCACCATTTGAAGGCCTTTTTAGAGAAAATAATTACCTTAACATTGTATAATTGAATGGGATAAAATGAGATTTTTCTTTACATGGATTGTAGAAAAAAAATGTATGAAGATAAAAAAAAGAAGAAAAAAAGCTGAACGTACTATGCCCAGTGGCCCATGTTCTCGTCCAAGTATGTCTCATAATACTTCATTTTCATCTTTATAACAAAACAAAAATTCTTAAAATGTGATAAAAATTAAAGATCAAGTAAACTAAAAGTGATAAGTTTTTATATTATATATTAAATGAAGAACTTATGTGATTGAACACTTAAAATTGAGAAACAAATAATTTTATAAGAAAAAAATAATAAATAAAGATATTTAAAAGGAGTAAAAATATTCAAAATGTAAGACATCAAAACTATTTCATTTACAATAATTGATAATAAATAATTTGAATAGCACAATAAGAGAAAAAAATACCTTAAAGATGTAAAAAAGTTTTATGAATATACAAGTCAAACAATTAGAAGAGAGAAAAAGTGTGCACTAAAAAAAAGATGGGTTCATTTTTCACCTTTAGTATTTTATACAGTAAATTAAAAATGCAGAAAAACTAATTAAAATTCAAAATAAATTTTAAATAAGTAATTTATTTACATGAAATAATAATTGTAGTGATAAATTAAGTTACACCCAAGAATAATGTAATTACATTGATTTGGAATATCTTCATTTTGTTAGTGGCTTCAATACTAAACAAACAAAAAAATATAATAAGAGTGAAAAATAATATTATTTTTTTTAAAGAAAATAAAGTGACATATTCGTCAAAATTTAAAAGCATTTAAGTCTTATTTTAATTTTATCTTGTTTAAGTAAAATTTGGAGAGAAAATAGTTTTGTTTCTTTTCCAATACAATTAGAATGGTTTAGGGAAGGTGGATTATAAATTTTAGACTTTAACTACAAAATATCAATTATTAGTGATAAATCCAACTTTTTTTAAACAACAAAATATATATATATATATATATATATATATATATATATATATATATATATATATATATATATTCAGTCATGACTGATTTTTTTTAAAGGTGCATCACTAACTAATACTGTATATCAGATGCACATTTGTAAAGTAAATAGGAAAGAGATTATACATTTAAAATAAAAATTCACTACTTTTTTTTTGAGGCTCCAATGAATAGGAATAGCATAAGAAACGATTTTGTTACGCTCTCGGATTGTATAAATTTTTTGTTTGTAAAAAGTGAAAGAAAAAAAAGAGAGTAATAAATGTAAAGAGCAACGTAATTAAAAGTAAAAGTAAAAATAAAATATATGTAAAGATTGTGATATAGAAAAATAGTATTTAAAGTAAAGAAAGAATTAAAAATTTGGATGTTATTTGCTATGGAAGTGGAAGCATTGTTGTGTCATTGTGGTGGAATTGTAAAGAATAATGATTTGAATGACTTTTTGTTGCTTTAAAAATCTAAGAAGATGAAATCTGCTTTTGCGTTTGTGGGCCGAGTGGAAGTGCTTCTCAGGTATAAATCACTACAAATTGGGCCCATAAAACCTACCAATAATCTGCTTCTCTATTCTTCTCATCCAAGAAATAACTAATATCAATGTTCAACCATTCATCAAAATTGGATCATTATCCCTTCTTATTACCCATTCATCCAAAAAAAAATATAATGAAAAATGAAGAGAAATAAGAAGAAAACTTGTAAAAGTTAATGAATGATAAAAAATATGATTCATAACTAAAAAAATAACTGAAATAAATTATTAAAATTTAAATAAAAAAAATATATTTTTATTATTTTAATTATGTTAATATTTTATGTTTTTCACACACTCCTCTTGCTTTCTTCAAGCACATCCGAAGAGATAATTATATATATCTTTTATTTTTTTTGCATCGCAACTTTGAAGAATGTGGTTTCCACACATTTTTTCTTGACTATGTTTCTCATCTTTGGAAACAAATACATGCTTAGAGTTTTATTCTTGATTTTTTTCTTTTTAAATTGTTAGAAATTAAAGTATAAGTATGAGTTACGTATCAAATGAAAATGAGAGTTAAATTAGAAAAAAAACTTGTAGATTTATTCTAAAATTTTAAATTTAAAATACTATCAATTTCTTATATGAAAATATCAAAGTTAAAAAATATGCAACATATATAAAGAAATATTGTGTTTTATTATGTATTATTAAGTGATATATGAATCATTTATATACACCAGTCCAATACTTAATTCTCAAGAAAATACATCGGTATCTTCTATAATTAAGTTAAGAAATATTTCATCTATTATTCTATCATAATATTATCTATGAATGCAAAATCATTCAATTAATGACACTACATACATCATCATCGATAAACTTACTAATGATGTTTGATTTTTTGCATTGTGAAAAGTTGGCATGCATTGTAGTATATTTTTAAAATATGAATTGGTTCCCCTTTAAACTATTAAGATTTGATTTGTTTTTTGGGTGATTAATTTAGGTAGATACCTCATATATGTGCATGATAAGTTGCGTGCGCTATCCACTAATTAAGAAGAATAGAATATGTTTATTTTTATGCGTTTGTGGTTTCCACTATAAGATCACCATTTGGCAACAAAGAAGCAACAAATTGACATGAGCTTTATCTTCAAATGCATCGCTGACGTTTATTTTCCTTCTTCACTCAACCAATCAATTCCATCAACTTGAAAATCAATAGAATATTACTACTGATTCAATAAGCACGTTGTGTTGTTAAATAATTGAAACACGTTACTTCATCCATTGCAACCAAGTTCATCACGACAACAACAACTAATCATGAACATTCATTAATTTCTCTTTTGTGTCTCTCTACACATACACGCAAACGATGCCTTATTCGAATATGACCTTACGAACAACAAAACTATCAAACTTAATCATAATTGTACTCTATGGCCTATCATCATTCCTAGCCAGACCATTGGTTAAGCGGTCCAAAGATAAGCGGCCGAAGGCCATCCGCTACAGGCGGATGATCCCTTGAGTTGTTGATGTGTCAATATCTCTGGAGTGATTTAAGGGAGCTCGTGACCGAATGGTCACGCCGATCATTCCAATTGAACTTTGTTGCCATAACAGAGTCATCTTTACAAGACGCACGACCCTCCGGTCGGCGGCTTCACCAAAACTAAATCAGTAAGTTAGAAGTGAATTAAAGTAATACAAGTCAATAATCAAGTTTAGAAAGCAATTGAACCATGATTAATAAAACCCTAATCACAGACCCATGTCAAAAACTATAAATTACAACATTAATTGCACTTACCCGAACGAACTTGAACTGACTTAAGCATCAGAGCCTTATGTACCCCCAATCGTTTGGACAACTACTAAACGGATGGAAGTGAGAAGAAATCGAACGGGAGAAAGAACGAGAGATCGAACGGAGGAAAGTTGTACAAAAAGACTTAAGGACAATTTGAGTGTTGAAGATAGCTGCTTGATCCCTATACCTGAAACAATAATCATGATGAGAGAAAAAAGTGAAATAAGACTTAAAATAATATGATATAGTAGTAAAAGATGAATCTTTTAATTCTAACTTAATAATCTTAAACCATTAGAGTGAAAATTATATCTATATTTATTTACTATAAATTCATTTTATGTCTGATTAACGTAGAATGTCAAATATATAAAACAGATATTATATAGAACTGGTGAACAACCTTTCCTTGGCACAGTGTAGTGTGTTATAAATCACTAATTTCATTGTATGTATTTTGAATACTTATGCAAAATACTTTGATATCTTGTTAAATTAACATATGGCATTGATGATATTGATGATGATAGAGTTTTAAATGTAAGAAGTTATGAAAGAAAAATTGGATCTATGCATATCACATTAGTGAAAAAGTCACAATAAATTTAATAAGTTCTTGCATGACAAAATAGAAAAATCTATTAAAAATATGTGTTGTTATTGATATATTTATGTTTGTTTCAATTAGAGATGCCATAAACTTTGAGAGATTAGATAACTTTTACATTTATAGGATTGTCATGAGTTATATACTTTATAATCATTAGTATTTAATATATATATATATATATATATATATATATATATATATATATATATATATATATATATATAGATATATATATATATATATATTATAAATTTGTAAAAAAAATAGACCATTAATAGAGACATATTTCTTTTATGCTATTTTTATGATATTAAAACTTGGAATCTTACTTTAAGTTACCTTTATCATTATACTCTGATCAGAATAATTTTGTATAGTTCAACTAATGCTTAAGCACAAGTGAAAGTTGAAAAATCTTTTATAAACAAACAAATACCTCTTAAGTGGTACAATTAGGCCTATTGCATTTATTTTTTATTTCGCTCTTCTTATCATATCATATATTATATAAATCTTTCAATTTTTTTTTCTCTGGAAATATATTACGTTTTGATGTACCTTTTTAATATCAATATCATGAATAATTTTTCGATTTGTTATGAATTAAAGAATCAATTTTGTAAATCACTGATTACTAAGTCATTTTAAGTAATTACTACTGCTTAGAATAGTTGGACTTTGGATTGAAGTTTACACGATAGCTTTTTATTTTCAAAGTAAAAACACTTGAATTTGATGTTGAATATTTTAATTTATAACCCCTTTTTTTGTTTACACTGGCCTAGAATTTGTCTAAAACAACACAAGATATTAGTCAGATAATTTTTATTTTATATATATATATATATATTTTTTTTTTTTTATTTTTATTTTTTTTTAATTTT
>Ga0214543_1004102_pt1 | contig 27832 bp, 24 predicted proteins | sample CNSS2metaG_FD_160094 | JGI IMG/M metagenome (GOLD analysis project Ga0214543, IMG submission 160094) | Root nodule microbial communities from cowpea collected in UCLA plant growth center, Los Angeles, California, USA - CNSS2 | ecosystem: Host-associated > Plants > Roots > Nodule | place: USA... | reverse complement strand
ATATTTATATATATATATATATATATATATATATATATATATATATATATATATATATATATATATATATATATTATAACACTATGAATGTGTGTTCACCTTGTAAGTTTAACTTGGAATTGATATAAAAAAACTCTGCCAAAATTGTACCTTTTTTGTTTTTCTGAGTTCACTAGGATAGTCTCTTTGCTAAATTTTCTGTCTTAGATTTTTTTTCTTGAGAGTTCGTCGAACCTCTCTCAGAAAATACACCCGAATCCACTCATCAAACACATCTAAACCTTCATCCAATTCCCTTTCATAATTCAGTGCCGTCCAGCATGGAGTAGCTTCAACTAGCGTGAAGCTGGTTTCCATCATTTACAAAAGCACCAGTTTCCTTAGAGTATAACATTTCTAAATTTGAAATTGGAAATATAGCAAATATTATTATGAAAGATATGCAAGCAATTGTATTTATAAGTCATTTAGATATCAAATTAATCTTTTATGCCTTATCTGTTCCTGACAATTAATCAAATCATGTTAAGATTATTTATGTATTGTATGTTCTTAAGATTAATCAAAATATATTTAGGTATCGCTCAATTATTACAAAAAGGTTATAAGGTGTCATTTGAACACGAACCTTTTGTGATTAAGGATTCAAACAACTTAGAAGTGTTTAAAGTTTATTTGGAAGACAAAAATTTTGCTTCATTGATTTCATATCGATTCCTATGGACAAAGATGTTGAATTTTTTCTTGTACACCAAATCATTGTTATAACCATACTGAGAGAAGCTCTGCTGGTTTTTTCTTAAGAGTTTTTATTTTTCTATCTACCTTGAATTTCTGTTATACTAACAACATTGATAGAGCGAAATCTCTGAGTTTCTTCCGATGACGTCGAATTCATCATTTTTTGTCGCTGGATGAATGCAGAATTACTTGGAGCAGGAAGCACAAACTCATTGCTGAGCATAGAAATTACTGTAGCCATAGTGGGTCTGTCTACAGAAAGTTCTTGTACACATAGAAGAGCTATGTGTATGCACCTTAAGATATCTTTATGATGAATAGGATCATATAGTTCTGAATCTACCAAAGATAATGCATTTCCTTCCTTCCATTGTGTCCAAGCCTAAAATAAACAAAAGGGGTCAATGTTTAGAAGTTGTATCAGCAAATGGAAAAAGTTTTTGTAAATGAATTGTTGAGACTTACAAATCCTAAAAGGCTAAGAGCATGCATATTGCCAAAAAAACTTGAGCTTCTTCTTCCACTAATAATCTCTAGTACCAGAACACCAAAGCTAAAAACATCTGATTTTTCTGAAAATAGTCCTTCCATTGCATATTCAGGAGACATGTAGCCACTACATTCAAATGTAAAAGTTAATTCTTCACACTTTCTTGCTTTCATATTGGAGAAACAAGGAATACTTACTAGGTTCCAACAACTCTACTAGTATTGACTTGATCTTGTGTTCCACCAAAGATTCTAGCCATACCAAAATCTGATATTTTTGGATTTAGGTCTTCATCAAGCAATATATTACTTGCCTTCAAATCTCTGTGTATAATTTTTAGTCTGGAGTCTCTGTGTAGATAAAGTAGTCCTCGAGCTATTCCTTCTATTATGCTACTACGCTTCCTCCAATCTAGAAGTTTACACTTTGATGGATCTAAAATGTAATAATAGTGATATTATATACTATGTAGCAGAGGAAGTTATGAAAGTGATCGTACTCAGTAGTTATGAATTTTCGATGAGAAAAACACTACAGAGGATTGAAGAACTAACCAAAGATAAATACATCCAAACTTTTGTTTGGCATGTATTCATATATCAGCATCTTCTCATCACCTTCAACACAGCAGCCAAAAAGTTTTACAAGATTGCGATGTTGAAGCTTGGAAATCACGACTATTTCGTTCATGAATTCTTCTAGACCTTGTCCAGAGGCTCTAGAAAGTCTTTTAACTGCTATTTCCTGTCCATCTTCCAGTTGCCCCTGAGAAAAAAAAAAGAAAAAACTAAGTGTTTTATGAGAAAAATGAGAATTGGTTCAAATTTGATAACTTGTTTTTCATGTACCTTGTACACAGGACCAAAACCACCTTGCCCAAGTTTGTTGGAAAGATGGAAGTTGTCTGTGGCTGCTGCAGCCCTTTTAAAATCAAATAGTAACAGTTCCTGTAGTTTAACTAGTGACAGTTCTTCAATTACACTATGGCTTTCATGTTCTGGTGTTCCACCATTATTATATTCTACAAAAGCATCGTTGTTCACTTTCCTTACTGAGTTAATTAACTGCCAAAATTTAGCTGAAGAAACAAACACATGTAAACATAAGCTTAGTTGCTTACCAACAAAACCTTAATAATAGGACTAATTCTGAAATTAAGGAAGATGTTGTCTTACCTGGAGGATTGGAAGTCCTCCACATGAAATATGCACCGGTAACCATGATCACAGTTGCTACTATCACTGCTGTTGTAATGATGATTTTTTTGTTTGACCTTTTATCTTTAATAAAAGGACAATTTCAATTTAAACAATAAGAAATTCAGTCCATAGAAACAATGTTTCAAAATATTGAGCAGAGGAGGAGAGTTAGCATACCAAGTTCAGAGTAAGCTACACGAATATATAGATCAAGTCCTCCCTCTGAGAATTGTTGTATATCTAATAGATTCCCAGTCCAAGACATGCAACCAATCTCATCATCATGAGAATAAGCAACACAAGAGCAATTCTCCAAGCATTGGCTTCTGCATATGTCAGTCTCAACAGGAGAACCTTCTGAAAAATCAGGAACTTTAACCATCTGCAGTTTAAAAAATCCATCTTCCTTTGCATCAGTACTTGTGTTTTGATCTCTTACCCTTTCACACTTCAAAGGCGTTCTCCTAACACATCCACCACTCCAGTTTTTTCCATTCCATTCGTCCTTGTTCCTCGGCTCAAATCCTTTCAAACAGCTACATATTGGTGTGCTCTGTGCATTACAGCTTGTGAATGGTCCACACATACCATAAACATCACAATCTGACACTTTACTAGTCCAATTAACTCCCATTTCGTTCTTCTCAGCATCCCACAGTTTTTGTTCATATTGTCCTTTAGAATTCAACATATAGATTACAAAATCTAATTCACTTGGCACTGTGTAATAGATATTTATATTTCCTTCGCCATCATCCCCACCTTTGAAACCATTAAGATACGTTGACATGGTCGGTATCCCTGTGAATACCCCACCATTCCATGGACCACTGCGCCAGTATGGTCGAGTTTCATTCCAAATGAACGCTTCAAGAATATCAGGGCGTTGAACAACCCCAGAAGAGAAGCTCCCAACAGAGGGATCAGAAGGGCTTTTCCATGATGTAAGTTCTACTTTCTTATTAGTTTTTGTGTTGGTTGAAAGTTTCATGCCGGGCAAGAGTGTATCTGAGGGTTGGTGAAAACTATCCCATAAGATGTTTCCTGTTGCGGTTTCCATGAGAACTAGCTTACCAGAGTCTGAAAACTCTGAGCTTGTATTGGATAATGTTTTGGACACATTTGTTGACCAAATCACTTGTTTCTGTCCATTCAGCACCACAAGATTTCCATCTTCAGATATTGTAACAATTCCAGAAGAATCATTCAGTGGTTGGTTTCTGTTAGCAACCCATATAACTGTGGACTGAGACTTCCACCAGATCCCAACGTAGCGGTTTGTGGAGTTTTGAGGGGTGAAGAACCCCAAAGTAAAGTTACCATCTTTGGACCTTAGAGTTTCAGGGTCCTTGATGGATTGTGAAGATGTGATGCTGTCTATGGCAATACAAACGTCCAACACAAAAAAACATAGTATGAACAGAACAAAGAACAGGTTTGCATGGTTTGCGAAACGCATTACTGAAACACTCCCTTCTTCAAGTCAACTATCTATGGCATGCAAATGAGAATTTCTAGCTAGTTCTCACAGCACAATGAATGGAATCTTCAAATGACAATTTCTCTTTGATCAAGTCACATAACTTGTCTATATAGAATAAACAGGCTTCACCTTCATCTTTCATTTTCTTTTTCGTCATTCTCTTGGTTATTTATCTTTCTTTGTTCTTTAATTCAATCAACTATCCTAGCTTCTCAAATTTGTAAGGAAGCCTAGTCAAACTTTCCTTTCACGTAATCACTTAATTAACTAATATACCAGTTGTCTTATAAAATTGTACTTTCAAAACAGTTTCTGAAGTAGTAGGTATTCAGGTATACTATTTTATCGTTGTAGTCCTGAAGATCTTAGGTCAATTTTAAATGAAAAGTCAAAACTTAAATACAATAGAAGAAAAATGTATCAAAAATGTATCAGGTTAAGTAATGTCATGTGATTTTAATGTTGATATAATAATAAAGCTCCTAAGATTCTTATGGTTATATGGAAATCTTGTTCTATTAGATTTGTTAAATGTATTTTGAATGGGGCTCCTCACGAGTCTTTTGGCTTATTCAGAGGTGGTGGAGGAGTTCATATGAGAGGGTTTGCTTCTTAAATTTTGTGTTTTCTTATGGTGGTAAATTCTTTTAAGAATCTTATGGACATACCATGGTATTATAGAGGCTGGTGGAAACATTGTGCGGTAAATGAAAGCATACTACAGGGTTTGCTTCTTATATTGACATTGATAGATCTTTGAAAAGAAGCTGAATGGATGTTTGCTATTGAAATAGTTGTGGTTTAAAGTTTGGGCTTCCTTATGGTTGGAGAGCGACTATGTTGTAGTTATTAGAATAAAATATTTTTCTGTTTTGTTTTATTTTCTCCCTCTGTTATAACAGAATGGAATTCTGTTTTGCCAGCTGTAATGATTTGTCTTTGACCAAGACAGCTGTTGAATAAAGGTAGCTACTATAAATGCCCCTTTTTGTTTCTTGCATTCTGTGATTGAATTTAATGAAAACATCCTTTATTATTTTAATCTAAGATGGTATCTAGAGCCTTCTTTTCCGGTGGGATACCCTAATTTTTTTTTAATGGCTTCCTTTCCACCCACTCCTTCCACTGCTTCTCCCTTTCTCAATTCTCTTGCTGAAAAGCTTGATGATACTAACTATCTCTTCTGGAGGCAGCAGATCGAACCCATCATCAAAGCTCACAAACTTCAGCGGTTTGTAGTCAATCCCGTCATTCCTCCGCAATACCTTACCGAAACAGATTGTTAAGATGGCAAAGTGAATCCTGCTTTTGAAGCTTGGGAAGTTCAGGACCAGTTGTTGCTCACTTGGCTTCAATCCACCTTATCGAAATCTGTTCTCTCTCGGGTCATTGGCTCAACTCATTCATATCAGGTCTGGGACAAAATTCATGAGTACTTTCATCTGCAAACGAAGGCCCGCACTCGTCAACTTCGCACCGACCTTCGAACCACCTCTCTTGACGGCAAAACGATACGCGAGTTCTTGTCTCAGATTAAGACTATTGCTGATGAGCTTGCTAGTGTGGGCAATCCAATCCCGCTTGAAGAACATGTGGATGCTATTTTAGAAGGATTATCACAAGATTATGCTTCTGTGATTTCTGTCATCGAAAGCAAATTTACGACGCCTCCTGTCGCTGAAGTTGAGGCTCTTCTTCTCGCTCATGAATCCCGTCTTGCTCGCTTTACCAAACAGTCATTCTCTCCTTCTGTTAACTATACCCAAGGCTACCCACATCCTACCTCCTCTGATATTGGCACTCGCTCTCATTCTGCTGTTGGGTTTGTTCGTAATGGCGGTGGTCATGGTCCTAATGGAGCTCGCGGTGGCAGTAATAAGGGTCGCCGTGGTGGGGGTCTTGGTCGAGGGCGTGGAGGTCGTTTTGCCAACTTTCAATGCCAAATCTGCCTGAAATATGGTCATACTGCCAACATTTGTTTTTATAGAGCTGATTCAAGTTATCAACCTCATGAGTCTCTTGTGCTCCATGATCCTTCAACCCAGCACCCTGTCCAACCCACTTTGCATCAGTCCACCGACAAAGCTTCTAACACTTGGGTCAATCCTAATTTACCGAACTCCACTCCTGCTAATGCCTTACTTACTTCATCTCAGAATGTTACCAATTCTACATGGATCCCTGATTCCGGTGCCTCGTTTCATGTTACTGGTGAATCTCAGAATATACATAAGTTGGGTCATTTTGACGGGCCAGACCAAATTTTTATTGGAAATGGTCAAGGTTTGCCTATTACTGGTTCTGGTGTTTCCTCCTTCTTGTCCCCTTTTAACTCCACTGTTGCTTTAAAATTAAACAATTTACTTCATGTTCCTTCTCTTACCAAAAATTTATTGAGTGTTAGCAAGTTTGCCCAAGACAATTGTGTTTTCTTTGAATTTCACTCTGATCATTGTCTTGTTAAATCTCAGGGAACAAATGAAGTTTTACTTCAAGGTGTTGTTGGTTTTGATGGGCTATATTGCTTTCCCAACCTCAAGCTCCATCCACCGTTTGCCTTGTTGTCCTCTTCCGCTGCACCACCCTCCACTTCTGCAGAGTTGCTCTTTAGTTCTCCCTCTGCTTTTAAGACTAATGATGTAAATAATGCAGTGATGACCCCTAGTCTTCCCTCTTTGTGGCATTCTAGATTGGGTCATCCTCACTCTCATGTTCTTAACCTTGTTTTACGTCAGTGTAATGTTTCCTCTTCCAATAAAAATGTTCCCGAGTTTTGTTCATCCTGTTGTGTAGGAAAGTCTCATCGACTTCCTTCTTCGGTTTCTACCACTGTTTATACTATGCCATTGGAATTAATTTTTACCGACCTATGGGGTCCCTCTCACATTCCTTCCCATTTTGGATATCTTTATTATGTTTCCTTTATTGATGCATATTCACGATTCACCTGGATTTATCCCTTAAAATCCAAAGCTGAGACACTTGCTACTTTTCAACAATTTAAAGCTATGGTTGAACTTCAATTAAACTCCAAAATTAAAAGTGTCCAATCTGACTGGGGAGGGGAATTCAAACCATTTACTACTTTCCTAAATACCCTTGGCATCACTCATAGATTAATCTGTCCTCATACTCACCACCAAAACGGTGTGGTTGAACGGAAACATAGACATATTGTCGATTTGGGTCTTACCCTCCTCCATCATGCATCTTTGCCTCTTGCCTTTTGGGACTTTGCCTTTCTTACTGCAGTTTATCTCATCAATAGATTACCTACTGCATCATTAAATTTTAACACTCCTTTTACTGTTTTATTTCAAAAACAGCCTGATTACATGTTCTTGAGAACCTTTGGGTGTGCTTGTTTTCCTTTTCTCCGTCCTTACAATGCTCACAAACTTAACTTCAGATCCCAGGAGTGTGTTTTTCTTGGATATTCTTCATCTCACAAAGGTTATAAATGTCTCTCCTCTTCAGGTAAAATCTATATTTCCAAGGATGTCATTTTCAATGAACACAGATTTCCTTATTGTGATATTTTTCAGCAACAACCTATACCCGTCTCTTCTCTCTCACAATAATTTACCCTTAATCCAGATCTATCACCTTTGTCCCCCACCCCTCTCACGCCTCCAACTTCTGTTTCAGCTACAGGTTCCTCACAGCAGTCTCCTGTATCTTCTCATACCAGTACCCCTTCTAATTCAAATACTGATTTGTTTGTGTCACCCACTATGTCACAACCTACACAACCTACACCCCCTTCTCCCTCTTCTCCTGAGTCTAGTGCTCCTGCTGAACCAATTAATAATCACCCTATGCAAACCAGATCCAAATCAGGCATTCATTGTCCTCGGATTCGTCCTTCCTTATTGTTGGCTCATACTGAACCCAAAGGAATTAAACAAGCTCTGTCTGATCCAACTTGGTTTTCTGCTATGCAACAAGAGTATTCTGCTTTATTAAAAAATCACACTTGGGATTTAGTTCCCTTGCCCCCTGCTCGACAAGCAATAGGGTGTAAGTGGGTCTTTAGAATAAAAGAAAATGCAGATGGCTCCATCAACAAGTACAAGGCTCGATTAGTTGCTAAGGGTTTTCATCAAGTCCCTGGCTTTGATTTTCATGACACATTCTCTCCGGTTGTTAAGCCTATTACTATTAGAATTGTAATTACTCTTGCTCTATCTAATCATTGGGAGTTGTTTCAGTTAGATGTCAACAATGCCTTTCTCAATGGCCTTCTTGAAGAGACAGTTTATATGATTCAACCCCCTGGATTTGAGGTTGCTGATAAATCTCTTGTGTGCAAATTGAATAAAGCTCTTTATGGCTTGAAGCAAGCACCACGCCAATGGTTTGACAAACTCAAAACTACACTTATTCAACTTGGTTTTCAGGCTAGTAAATGTGATCCATCTTTATTCATCTACAAGCAACACACTCAAACTGTTTTTCTTCTGGTTTATGTGGATGATATCATCATCACCGGCAACTCTTCTTCTCTCATCCAGCAGCTTACTACTCAGCTTCATTCTACCTTCTCTCTCAAAAACCTTGGTCAGCTAGAGTATTTCTTGGGGATTGAACTTAAGCACTTACCTGACAAGTCCCTTCTCCTCACTCAAAGCAAATACATTCGGGACCTTCTTCACAAGACCAATATGGCTGCAGCTCATCCTATTTCTTCACCTATGGCCTCTTCCTGCAAACTCTCGAAAACCACTGGTGACTTATTTCTGGATCCTACTCTTTACAGATCTGTAGTTGGGGCTTTACAGTATGTAACTCTTACTAGGCCTGATATCTGCTTAGCGGTTAATAAAGTTTGTCAATTTATGGCCAACCCTCTTGATACTCATTGGATGGCAGTTAAGAGAATCCTCAGATATCTCAAAGGTACTGTATCTCACGGCCTTCTCATGAAACCTATTCCTGTTGGACAACCTTTCACTATCACAGCTCTGTGTGATGCTGATTGGGCTTCTGATATTAATGATCGCCGCTCCACATCTGGTTCTGCCATTTTCTTAGGCTCTAATTTGATCTCATGGTGGTCTCGCAAGCAGCCGGTAATAGCCAGATCTAGTACCGAGGCTGAATATCGTAGCTTAGCTCAAACCACCGCTGAGCTAACTTGGATTCAAGCTCTATTACAATAACTTCAGGTCCCTTTCTCTCCTCCTCATCTTCTCTGTGATAATCAAAGTGCTGTCGCCATTGCGCACAATCCTGTTTTCCACAGTCGCACCAAACATATGGAGATTGATGTCTTCTTTGTCAGAGAAAAGGTTCTGTCCAAGCAGCTTCTCGTTTATCATATTCCAGCTTTAGATCAATGGGCAGACATTTTCACAAAGCCTCTCTCTCAAGCCCGATTTTCTTTTCTTCAAGGCAAACTCAATGTGCAGTGTTTATCTCCCAACCCTCCACCTTGAGTTTGAGGGGGGATATTAGAATAAAATATTTTTCTGTTTTGTTTTATTTTCTCCCTCCATTATAACAAAATGGAATTCTGTTTTGCCAGCTGTAATGATTTGTCTTTGACCAAGACAGCTGTTGAATAAGGGTAGCTACTATAAATGCCCCTTTTTGTTTCTTGCATTCTGTGATTGAATTTAATGAAAACATCCTTTATTATTTTAATCTAAGAGTAGTTAATTCTTTTAAGAATCCTATGAGTGTACCATGTTAGAAATATTTGTTGAAAATGATCTAAACATAAATAAAAGTTTAATATTAGATAAAATAGACAAAATTAAATATTATAAAAATAAAGATCCATAAAATATATATATATATATATATATATATATATATATATATATATATATATATATATATATATATATAAATCCAACGATATTGTCTGGTCATGAGTAGTAAATACTTTAAATTCTGAAGTCTCTCACATTTTTAGATAGGATAATAAATGTGTTGATGGCTTAACAAGTTTGGGAGTGAAATCTAATTATTTGAGTTAATTCCTAATAGTCAAAATTTTCTTAAAAATAGTTTTGGTTTGTGAATATAGGTTTCGACTACATGAGTTTTGGTTTGGTCATCCATGTTCGATGTGTGTAAATTGTTTCTTTCTTTTTCCATATACATATATGATTGTTGATATATGAAATATTAACCTACTTGAGATGCATTTTTTTTATTGTCATGTTTTCTAAATTGATGCTTTTTATTAAAAAAAATGTTCATATATTTTTAGCCTAAAATTATTATTCTCTTAATTAATTCAAAATCATCTCAAATAAGATTTAAAAAAAATATATATTAAAAAGATAAAAAAATTTAAATTACATAATTCATAAATGTTTACGGCCTAACTGAGTATAATTTTATTGATCTAAATATTCATACATATATCACAAAATCAATTAAAGTTAAATATGTTTAAATTTAAACGTGAAATTGAAATTTGTATCTATTCTAAACTCTAAAAATAGATGAATATACTCATTAGACAAAATGGTGTTAATGTTTTCACGTGTTAAACGACGAGTTAAAAGTATAGCCATTGCCATTATGCAAGTATAGTAGTAGTCACCACCGAGCAAGAACATCAACCACCGGCACATTGCGATTTTGACTTTGACGCACTCTGCAATGACTCATCCCAAAAAACTCTGACGAGCATAAACCATTAGGTATTTGGATTCCGCATCAACTCAGTTGCTTCCGTCAATCTTTCGATGTATCGTGATTTTGTTGCACTCTCGCTGATCCTTCATTAAACTAGTGGTTAGGATTTCTTTGTAGAAATTTGATTAAGATTTGCTATCTTATTATGATTTCATTCATTTCATCTAGTTAGATCACTTTCTTCATTTGCTCGTTTCGTTAGGATCAGAAGTTGAGAGGGATCTTCGAATTCAGAAGAGCATGCTCCTTGGCCAGGTACTTTTATTTTTCTCGTCTCTGGACCTAATTAGTTGGTTCGTCCTGCGTATAATTTATCTAATGTTACAAGTTTATCATACTGTGTCCTACTATAATTTACTGTTACGAGTCCCGTCTGTGTTTGTGCTTCATAGGTTACCCCTTTTCGTTCAAAGGAGGTTCATGAAGTTAATGAAATAAAATATCCTTATTTGTTTCTCTTATTCTCTTTTCGGTTCTCTTGCAGATGGTTTTTCTTTTGCTGATAATTGAAATGTACTTTTATCTTCGTTTATTAAATTGTTTTCATTGAAGTTTCCAGAATCCATCCAAATAAAGACTTCTCATCTCTTAAGTATGTTAATAATTGTTTCTTGATTGGGGCATATACTATATTTCTTTTCCCATCTCAGATTTTCGTAATGACACTGAGCAAGAGTAAGATGATACTGCTTATTGCCCTGATTTAGTATTTCAGCTGAACTACTCGCCCTAATTTATCAAACTAAGCACATTAGATCCTAGTTGATAATAAGTACACAACTCTAGTCATTTTTCTGGTCTTCATTCCTCTGTTACATCCAATGTAAATTTTGAAATTGATATTATAAGTCTATAGTTCATTATGTATCCTTTTGTCATTCAATTTCTTCTATTTATTTCTCAAAATATAATTTTCAAGGACATCATGATCTACACCTGTGCATGATGACAATTACCAATGTGTTTCCAGCCTTGGACTTGTGTACAAATCACTTCAATAGCAAAATTTGTATCCCTTGCTAACAGTTCAAAACCTGTTCATTTTCTTATGCTTATATGTTCTAGTTTTAAACTTTTTTAGCTGCCTTCCTGCATCTTTCCCAAACAAAAAATCTTCGGTCACCTTTCTTCTAGCCAACCCCCAAACTCCAGATATTTTGAGATTTTCTTTTTGGCCAAAAACTTCCTCTGTTGACAGTCTTGTGTAAACCTCATGATTCCCTTCTCAAACCCATGTGGCACTTTTGAAGCTAGTACTAACTAAGTTGTGTCATCTTCAATATTTGCATAACTATAGTTGATTTTTCCACTGTTACATTAAAATAAAATAGTTGATTTTGTGACTTTTTTCTTTGATGGCAGCATTAAAGTAAAGAATCTAGATATTATAATGCATGCAGTGTACATGTTGGTGTGCAATATTTTATGCAATGTACACAATTTAACATTAATTGTGTGTATTTTTGTTACATTTGTTGGAATGTTGCAAAATATTTATATTAGTAACGTTTTTACAATGTTGCCCTTATAAAAAAAATATCACTAAAAATTTTGTAGTAATAATTTGAAAATGTCTTTCTATTTGAAAACAATATTACTATAGATTTGTAATAGGATTTTTATAATATTAATTTTATATAAAAAAAAAGGTTTAGTCACATTTTTTAAAATGTTACATTTTCATTAAATAAATGATACTAGAGGTATCTAGTAACATTTTTATAAATGTCTATATTGATACGTAAAAATGTCACTAAGACCGTGTACACTTGAGATGGGTTTGAGAGAGAGGGAGTGGATGAGTTGGAGTGGATTTGAGAGTGAATTGTGTATTTTTTTTTAAAGGGATTTAAAGCTGACAGTCAGTGGATTTGGAAGTAAAGTGGATTTGGATGTAAAGTTTCTCAGAATTTGTGAGTGATTTGATTAATGTGATAAATTAAAAAGAATGTTTAATAGAAGTAATAGATAGATTACCATATTGCCCTTTATATAATAAGTAATATAAATTGGTATTTGTATGAGTTACAATTATTTTGTTATTTTTTTTACTATTAAAATTGAAAAAATAAATTATAAATTTAATAAAATAATTTTTTTTGATAATATATTTTAATAAATGTTTCAAAGCAATGGGGATCGAATCTGCATAGAAATGAGATCGAATCCCTCTCCACTTTTCCACACTCGAACAGATTCCAACTAATATGGGATTGGATCCCTTCTAATGGCTACTTACCCCATTGATTATCAACTTCACAACACACCAGAGTACTTTTCGAACATCCCCACCCTCTGGATGCTGCAATCTTTGGCACTGTCAATACACAATAAAACGAGGAATATCAAGAAAAAAAGTAAAGCTTAATTTGGTAAATGCAAGATGTTTCTCTTTAAATTTATTCAACCAAGAGGGATGAAAATTTGGGCCTCCCCCTCAAATCCATCACGGCATATCAACGATAATCTGCAAAAAGGAACACGAGTGTCACTTGCTCACCCATCCGCGTCTACAGGAAATATGTAGAAGCGAACAGAGCATAAAAGTCATTAGTAACATAGGGTATCGTAACATTTGATATAGTGTTACTAAATTGTATTAGTAACATTTTTTAATTGTTACGAATAATCATATATGTAGTAGTGTGAACATATGAAACTACTGAAATCAAGAAACAAACTTTGAACTAATTCAAAAGGATGGCCGTAGTTGCAGCATTCTTAAGCACAACAGCTAACCAAAAGTCAACTTTTGCTTAGAAACTGCAAGTGATGATATTACAAGGCATTTACAAAATTCAACATCAAAGGTTTGAGGATGCTATTGTCTCTATACTATATAATAACTTATAGAAGGCATGTAGAAGACATGAAGCTGGAAATCTAATTTCCTTTGTTGGTGATCAATGAATACATATGTAAACAACGGTGTGATACATATAAGTTTAAAGAAACTGATAAACATTTTTACATTTGTGGTAATCATAAATTTTCTTTTCCTACACTATTTTTAGATCGACAAACTTCTATACTGGAACTCTCTAAATAGCCCTAGCAATGCATACCTTTGGACATAAAAAAACATATACCTACAATATTACATTCCAACTCTGTTTTTAGTGCTGAAATAATCTCCATTTTGCCTCCATACAACTTTCTGAGACCTCTTGGTTTTCTATCTGCCTTGTATGTCTGAAATACTGACAATGTTGAGGGAGTTTAAGTCATTTTCTCTTACAGAGGAAAGTGAACTTAACATATATTCCCTCAGGATGAATGCAGGCTTCCTTGGAGGAGGAAGATCTGCAATCTCACTGTTTAGCATAGAAATTACAGTAGCCATAGTAGGCCTATCTGCTGCAAATTCTTGGACACATAGAAGTCCTATGTGTATGCACCTATAAAAATATTTATGAAGGTTAGGATCATATATTCCTGGATCTATTAGGGAGGGAATGTTGTCCTCTGTCCACTGTATCCAGGCCTGCAATGAAATTTCAAACATTTGAAAGTTTTATCAGAAGAAGGATGCAGAACCCATATGGTGAACTCCAAAAGAATTTTGCTGACTTACAAATCCTGAAAGGGTAAGACAATTTTCTTCATCATAAAAGCTTGAATTTCGTCTTCCACTAATAATCTCAAGTAGCAAAACCCCAAAACTAAAGACATCTGATTTTTCAGAGAACAGTCCTTGCATTGCATACTCAGGAGACATATAGCCACTGCATTGAAATGTACCACAATTTATGCAATTCCAAGTTGTACTAATATAATCATGAAGAAAGAGGTGTGCTTACTATGTTCCAACAATTCTTTTAGTATTTGCCTCATCCTCATTCCCACCAAAGATTCTAGCCATACCAAAGTCAGATATTTTTGGAGTTAGCTCTACATCCAGCAAGATATTACTTGCCTTCAAGTCCCTGTGGATGATTTTTAGCCTGGAATCTCTGTGAAGATAAAGCATTCCTCGAGCAACTCCTTCTATTATGCTAAAGCGTTTTCTCCAATGAAGAACCTTATCTTTTGATGGATCTAAAGAATCAAAAGGAAGAATTGTATGAATTTTAACATTTTGAGATGAAGCACAATCTATTTTTTCCACAGTTTATCTTTAATTTCCAATAAAGAACAACTGTTGATGGATGATAGGTAGGAGTACCAAAGAACTAACCAAAGATGTATTTGTCCAAACTTTTATTTGGCATGTACTCATAAATCAACATCTTTTCCTCCCCTTCAACACAACAACCAAGAAGTCTTACAAGATTGCGGTGTTGAAGCTTGGAAATAACTACTACTTCATTCATGAACTCTTCTAGACCTTGCCCAGATGCTCTGGAAAGTCTTTTAACTGCAATTTCCCTCCCATCGTGCAATTGCCCCTATAACATAACAAAGAGAAAATTGACGCATTTGACACTTATTTCAGATATGAGTAAGCTGAATGTTAAGTACCATATAGACCGGACCAAAACCACCCTGTCCTAGTTTGTTCGAAGGGTGAAATTTGTTTGTGGCGGTTACAAGCTTTTCAATAGTAAATGTTAATAGCTCCTGGAGTTTGACTTGTGACAGATCACAAAATGCATTGTCATTTGTATATTCTGCAGGTGCTCCACCTCCATTAAACTGGAGTAATCTTTTGATGATCTCTACTGATTTATTGGCACAAATTAGCATCAACAGACACAAACTATAGGTTAGCAGTGATCTAGAATTATTTGACAGGAAAGAAAAATAAATTATACTTGTCAACAGAAAGAATTTATCATTTTGTAAATTTTGAGCATGTTTTCTATAAAATTTGCATGCATTAAATAGTGAGCTCATTTGAGTAATTTAAACGCATAGTGATGATAAATTACCGTGGCGAGTAGAAATCGTTCTCCACATCATATATGCACAAATGAGAACTAAGGTACTTCCTACTGTCACTGAAACGATAATGATGATTTTGTTGTTTCCCTCTTTCTCTGCATTTTGGTAAATGAAAATTGGAAATTTAGTCCTGTCAGTGGAGAAAGGTTCTCGGATCAAGGAAGTTAATACAGATTATTGTGCAGATAACAGCTAGCATTATACAGTGTATACCAAGTTCTGTGTAGGCTACTCGTACATGTAAATCAAGTCCTCCGTTTGAGAATTGTGTTATGTCAATTAGATTCTCAGTCCAAGACATACAACCAATATCAGCATCATATGAGTATGCAATGCATGAACAATTTTCCAAACATCGGCTTCTGCACATGTCTGGTTGAAGTCTGAGGGATGACCCATCTGCAAAATCTGGAACTTTGACCATTTTCATTTCCAAAAATCCATCTTCTGTATTATCTGCACTTTTGTTTTGGTTGCTGGCTCTTTCACACTGCAGAGGTGTTCTCCTGAAACATCCACTAGTCCAGTTTTGTCTATTCCATTCCTCTTTGTTTCTTGGCTCAAACCCTTTCAAACAGCTGCATGTTGGGGCGCTTTCAGAATTACAAACTGCAAAAGGTCCACATACACCGTAAACATCACACTCAAATTGATGACTATTCCATGTGACTACCCATTCTTTCCTCTCTCCATTCCACCATCTTTCTTCACAATTTCCTGTTGAATTCAAAATATAGATTATGAAGCCAACCTCTTCTACTTCCTTGTAAAGGAATTCAACATTTCCTTCCCCGTCATCTCCAATATGTATCCCTTCAAGATAATACGTTTTCATATAGGGCAGTCCTGTAAAGATCTTACTGTTCCATGGACCAGTGCGCCAGAAGGGACGAGTTTCATTCCAGATGAACACTTCAGGTATACTAAGGCGTTCAACACTTAAAGAAAAGCTGCCAGTGGATGGATCAGAAGGGCTTTTCCATGATGTTTGTTTTACTTTCTCACCCGTTACTTTGTTAGTTGAAATCTTCATATTGGGTAACATTGCATCTGAAGGATGCTGGAAACTTTCCCATATAGTTCTGTCTGATGAGCTCTCCTGAAGCACAAGGTTCCCAGAATCCAAGAGTTTGGAAGTAGTGTTGGATCCAACATTGGACACATTTGTTGACCAAATTACTTGATTCTGACCATTCAACACCAAAAGATTGCCATCTTCAGATATGGTAACAAGTCCAGAGGAATCATTCAGTGGCTGGTTTCTGTTAGCTACCCATATGACAGTGAATTTAGGTTGCCACCAAATTCCCACATAACGGTTTGTAGAATTTTGTGGGGTGAAGAATCCCAAGGTGAAGTTGCCACCAGTGGAGGTTATAGTTTCATTGTCCTTGATGAACTGAGATGAGGAGATAGTGTCTGTGGCAGTAACAGCATCTGAAGAAAGAAAACATGTCACGACGAAAACGAAGAACAGATTTGTGCACTTCGTGTAATCCATTACAGATTGTGATTATTTTTGGTCCATAAGATTAATTTTAAGGCAATCGTTAGTGAGATTTTTCTACTTCATTCTTGACTGTGACTTCTCATAAAAATCAACACGGTTTGGTGTTGTGCTACTTTTCTTCGGCACTACTTAATCTATACTTTTGTACGTGTTTTTATTTGTTTCACATAATATTATTTAAAACTATAATATTTTTTTTTTGGCATTTCTGTGAAGGGGTCAATTAGCACTTTGTAATTAGTTCTCTTAAGTTGTTTTTGTGACACTTGCGTGGTCCAGTTTTCTAACTTGTCTTGAAACAAATTGTCCCACATTGATTAGATTGTGGTCAATGAGATATTAAAAAAAGAAGGATAGTCTTCGTAGCAAACTTTTGGTATTCTAGTATAGGGACAGTTGTTTAGAAAATAAGGCTATAATCATAATAGGAGGTTTAAATGGTTAAAGAAATGACTTTTTTGTTTTTTGTAATTGTTGAAAATGTGATGGTAATGTTAATGGTTGTAATGAATATGATTTAAATATTCTACAGTAAACAGTAAACCTTATTATACATTTTATGTCTCATATGTCATATAATGTCAAATTTCATAAATATTAATATTAAATGAAAATCTTCCTTATGAAGTTAATACATTTTATTCACAATATTAATGTTAAATGAAAATCTTTCTTATGAAGTTAACACATTTTATTCACTCTATTCATTATTAAAATTAAAATAATATTATATCCCAGCATTTAACAAATTATATTTAACATGTAAAATACAAAATTCTTATGAAGTTAACACATTTTATTCACTCTGTTCAACATTGAAATTAAAATCATATTATATTAGCATAATTAAAAAATATAGACAAAAATATTAAATTATATTCAAGTACTTAACAAATAATATTTAACATGTAAAATATAAAATTCTTACAAGTAGATTGCCTAACTAAATATGACACATTCAATTAAGAAGAGATTTGCCATTTCTTTATTTAGATGTATACGCGCAAAAACACTTCTTGATAATTTGATATATTTTTTTAAAAGTTGCTAATTTTTCTTTCACATTAATGACTCTTTTTTTTTTTAAATTAAGGTTCATCAAATCAAATTTTAAGAAACTGCACGCTTAATTTAGAATAACTAATAACATTAGAGGTTGAAAATAAGAAGCCATTAGAAATAGATATTGTACGGCCAAGTTTTTCTCCTATCTTAACTTTTAAGGACTGCCCCAATCTAATGGGCCCAAGGATCGGCCCAAAACGAATTTAGACCCTAAGTCTGCCCTAACCCTAACTCTCTTTTTCACTTTCAGAAAATTGTCCCTTGTCCTAAGAGCTGTAGCCGTCTCTCTATCTCTGCTAGGGTTTGGTACCACCTTGGGCACGCAAGTTCGAACCAGTTCTTTTCTTTTCTACGTAAGTGCTTCCTCATCCGTGCTTGCATTTTCTGCTACTGTTACTTTGGGTAACTTATATCCCCGCTGTTTCTTAATTTTTCTAGCTCCTTAAGTCGTTCCTTGAACTGTCGTGTCCCGCTGTTTAGAGTCAAGGTCTTGTGCTAGCCATTTTCAGGTAAGGGAAGCTATGGCTTACTCATGTATTTCGTTTTTCCCTGTTGTTTAGCTGTTGTTTTAAGATTCTATGGTTGGTGTGATGTTATGAATGCTTGGAATGTTTTAGCATGTTGGTTTGGATTGGTATGTGTGGCTGTTAAAAGGAAACAGTGGCGAGATCTGATAATCTCGCCCAAGCGAGCCTGTCTCGCCTAGGCGAGATGGGCAGAGACTCGCCCAGATTCTTTTCACGCGAGGGGTTGCTCAAGTGACCATCTCAATTTTGAGCGAGCAAGCGTCTCGCTCAGGCAAGGAGAGACTCGCCTAAGCGAGAATGCACGAAGGCCACTATTTCTGTGTGTCGAGCTCTCGCCTAGGCGAAGGGAGCTCGCCTGAGCGAGAGACCCTCTCGCTTGAGCGAGACCCTTCAACCTGGGCAAAGAGCTGGGCGAGAGTGCGTTATGGTTTAGCGTTCTCCATGTTCTGGATGTTTGGCTTGTATTTGATTTGATTATTATATAATGGCATGAGGGGAATGAATATGCATGAGTGGGAGGGTGTATGAGTTGTGAATGATGAACTTGAATAAATCTTGGCATGTAATAATCATGGAATGGTTGGTTATGAAAGTGGCATGGTAATGAGATGAGTTGAGATTCGGTATTCATGGATGGAGTATGATGAGTTGGTATGGGTTTGGTCTGAAACATGAAAGGGAATGGTAATAAAGGTTGACATAATATATGTACATGCATGATAAATCTTTCTTGATTGTTTGGGTATGATTGGTCCGTGTCAGTGCGTAATTCCTTGGAATCTCTAGGTGAGATTTTAGGGTTGTGCTTCAGTGGTCGGGACGTAATTTCATGACCCCTATTAGTGGGTGTTCATGGTGGTGCCACATCTGTATAATTTGGTAAGGATTCAAGGTAAGGTTGCATCCTGACACTCTAAGGGGTCAGTTAGTCTCACTTAGAGCGGACTGACTCTTGTGGTGAGAGTAGCAGGAGGCCTGAAACTCATTCAGGGCTAACCTTGTTAGTGGGTGATTGGAAACATTGTAACAACTTGTAACACAGCTCGGGGGTGAGCAGAGATATCCACAACAAGTGCAAGCATCCGCTGAATCCGACCAAATTATACATATCCGGATGAGTCGAGTCGAGTCTTAGTGTATTGATTTGAAAGTCATAACATGATTGGGTGTTGTATGTATATTTGACTGTGAAAGTGTATCTGATTGCATGATGAAATCATTTTGGGCTCTAGCTTACCCTACTGTTTGTTGTTGTATGTTCTGTGATGTGAGCAGAGGTGAGAACTCCCCGTAATCATTAAGGTGATAGAGGTTCTGCTGCATAGTCTGCTTGGACTGGATCTAAATCTTTTTTGGCTATGGCCCATGTACTAGTTTGTCTTTTAAATTCCTTTTTGATTATCGTTGAATGTTGTAGTTGGTTTAGTTTTGGCATCGTGGTGTGCCTTGGATATTTGTAAGGAGTTATGTTTTAAACTCCAAGACTGCGCCGCTATACTATCTGTGTGTGACGCTTCCTTTAATTATGTTTATTGATTAAATGGGACGTTACATTTATGGTATCAGAGCAATCATTCCTTAGGTCTGTGTACTTGGATGTCCACTTAGCTTTCTCTGTGTCTTTCTAGGTGTTCTTAGTTAATTCCTATCTTATCAAGACTAACCAAGTGATTTCGTATGTGCTAGTGAACTATGGCACCTCCTCGTAGGACTCAGCAATCCTCCCAGGGCAAGGTACCTGATATTGCCAGAGGTATATAGGCGATGGTAGTTGCTATGACGTAGCAAAGCACAACGATGATGCATCAGCATGAGGCATCTATGCAGCGACAGGCAGCGTCGCTCGAGCAGCAACAATTGGTGATGTAGTAGATGAAGGCTGCTAGGGTGGCTGCTGAGGACGCCCACCGACAACATATGGAAGCCCTCCGTCAGTTGAAAGAGAACAGGGTAGCTGCCTCTATTTTTGTTCCTGAGCCACGACCTACAGTCAGGGAGTGGAGCCTGGAGGACTTTCTGAAACACCACTAGGTGAAGTTTGATGCGAAGACTAGCCCTGATGTCGCAAACCAATGGCTGAAGGATCTAGAGCGCTTCTTTGATGCGAAGATATGCCCTACGGAGAACAGGTTTGCGATCTTAATGTATATGCTCACAGAAGAGATAGAACATTGGTGGATCAACATGAAATCCATCATGGAGGAGTAGGGGGAGCCAGTGACGTGGGAGGCATTCCAGGGGAAATTCCTCTTCGAGTATTTCCTTGATAGTGTGAGGTATGCTAAGGAAGTGGAGTTCCTCCAGCTCACGCAGGGAGGGAAGTCAGTAGCTGACTATGCTGAGAAATTCAAGCACCTCAGCTGCTTCTACACTCTACCGCTCGACGAAGAATGGAGATGCCGCAAGTTCGAGAATGGCCTCCACGGTGACATCCGCTTGATGGTGGCTCCCTTGTCCATCAAGGACTTTGTTGTGGAGAAGGCCAGAGTGATGGAAAAGATGAAACGTGAGGTAGAAGGTCAGCGGCCACAACAACCACAGCAACCGCAAAGGATCGGTGGACCATCTGGATCCAAGCCGAGGCATGAAGAGCGGAGGAGACCGTATGATAGACCGCATCATCAGTCCCAGGGGTCTAGGAGTTTTCCTCCCTAACAGGGCCGAGTACAATGTTATATATGTGGAGGCCCTCATCTGAGGAGCGCTTGCCCGCGCATGGAGGGCTATCGTCGGTGCAACAACTGTGGCAAGGAAGTTCACTTTGGGAAAGACTGTCCCACCCTTGCTAGAGCAGCGACACGACCTCCAGTTCAGACTCCTGCGCAGAACTAGCAAAGGAATAAAGGCAATATGCCTCAAGCGAAGAGCAGAGTCTATGCTATGACAAGAGCAGAGGCTGCAGGCTTAGGTAATCCTGTTATGGGTCGATGCACGATTGCTGGTGAATCTTTGTGTGTGCTGTATAATTCTGGAGCGACACACTCTTTTGTGTCAGATGCATGTGTGGAACGATTGGGTTTGCTGGTGTGCGAGCTGCAGTGTGAGCTTGCGATGTCTACTTCGGCGTCGGATTTGTCAGGACGTCGTCCTTGTGTGCTAGGTGTCCGATGGAGGTAGAGGGACGTAGGTACAAAGTGAACCTAATTTGCCTGCCTCTATTGGAGGTAACCTTATGGATGGATTGGCTCTCTACCAATTGCATTCTTATAGATTGCTGAGAGAAGAAGTTGTTATTCCCCAACTCGATGGAACCTGAGTTGTTATTATCTCACAGAGTTATGAAGGAGCTACAAGGCGGTGCACAATGCTTCATGATCTTCACACATTTGGAGGTGGAGAAGGGAGAGGCGATGACAATGATACCGGTTGTGCAGGAATTTGAAGATGTGTTCCCAGAGGAAGTACCAGGGTTGCCTCCCAGTAGAGAGGTATAATTTTCTATCGACTTGGTACCAGAAACCGGTCCAGTGTCGATGGTCCCATACCGCATGGCTCTGGTGGAGTTAGTAGAACTCAAGAAACAGATAAAGGAGTTGCTGGGGAAGCAGTTTATCCGACCCAGCACTTCACTTGGTGTGCGCCAGTGTTGTTGGTAAAGAAGAAGGATGGAAGCTCACGACTGTGTGTGGACTACAGACAACTGAATAAGATGACGATCAAGAACAAGTATCCCCTCCCAAGAATTGACGATTTGATGGATCAGTTGTAGGGATGGCAAAATGGGCCGGGCCCGACGGGCCAGCCCGCTAGCCCGTCAGTAAATACATGGGCCGGGTCCAGAAATTCAGCCCGTCAACCCGAGACAGCCCGGCCCGTCAAGCCCGCTGGCCCGTCGGGCCAACCCGCGGGCCAAAACGGGTCGGCCCGCGGCCCGTATCACTTAATAAAAAAAATAGCACGTGCACATTTTTTCAGTATCTCTCCCTCACACACACTCTGCGCCCAGACACCTCACACACTCTGCGATTGCGTCTCTTCTCGACTCTTCTCTGCGCTCACTTCTCCTCCACCCACGGCGTTCTGGTTCCATTTCAACTTTGTAGCGTTCTGGTTCCATTGCAGGGTTGTTTGTGTTGTGATAATTTTCTTGTTTAATAGATCATTGTTGTTGTATTCTTAATTGCAGGAGAATTTCTTTTGGTAATATAAAATTGGGACATTATTCAGTCAACTAAATTTGAAATGAAAAAAATTAAAATATGATTGGGCCACAAATTATACAAATGAGAAAAAACTGGCGGGCCGGCCCGCCAGCCCGTCAGCCCGCCAGCCCGCGGGCCGGGCTCAGAAACGCAACTCATTTTACCATGTCGGGCCAGCCCGGCCCGGCCCGTTTAATACGGGCCAAAACGGGCCGGGCTGGCCCGTTTTGACACCCCTAATCAGTTGCATGGGTCGTCAGTGTTCTCAAAGACCAATCTGAGGTTGGGATACCATCAGATTTTGGTAAAGGATGATGATGTGCAGAAGACGGCCTTCAGGTCCCGGTATGGACAGTACGAGTATGTGGTTATGCCCTTCGGTGTGACCAATGCTCTAGTAGTGTTTATGGACTACATGAACCAGATCTTCAGACCGTTCCTAGATAAGTTTGTTGTGGTCTTCATTGATGACATCCTTATCTATTCCAAAACTCAGGAGGAGCATGACGAGCACCTGAGACTAGTGCTTGGTGTCTTGAGAGAGAAACAGTTGTACGCCAAACTGTCCAAGTTCGAGTTCTGGATGGATGAAGTACAATTCTTGGGCCATGTGATTTCAGCACAGGGCATTGTAGTGGATACAACAAAGATTGAGGCAGTGGTAAAGTGGGAGAGTCCCAAGTCAACAACTGAGATCAGAAGTTTCGTGGGATTAGCTGGCTACTACAGGAGATTCATAGAGGGATTCTCCAAGATAATGGCGTCTCTAACACAACTCACACGGAAGGACCAACCTTTCACCTAGACAAATAAGTGTGAGGAGAGCTTCCAGGAGCTAAAGAGAAGGTTGACGAGTGCTCCCATTTTGGTCATCTCAGATGTTGGGAAACCTTTTGAGGTGTATTGTGATGCCTCCCATCTTGGACTTGGTTGCATGTTGATGCAGGAAAAGAAGGTAGTGGCCTATGCTTCAAGGCAACTTAAGATGCATGGGAGAAACTATCCCACTCATGACATAGAGTTGGCGGTCGTAGTGTTCGCCTTGAAGATCTGGAGGCACTATCTTTATGGTGCTCAGTTTCGCGTGTTCAACGATCACAAGAGTCTCAAGTACTTATTTGATGAGAAGGAGTTAAACATGAGACAAAAGAGGTGGATGGAATTCTTGAAGGATTATGATTTCGAGCTCTTGTACCATCCATGGAAGGTGAACGTAGTGGCGGATGCTCTGAGTAGGAAGGCTGTACACACTGCTCACCTTATGATTAAAGAGGTGGAGTTATTGGAGCAATTCAGGGATATGAAGCTACAGGTGGAACTGGGATCCAAGTTCATTAGGTGTAGTACCCTGACTATATCTAGTGACTTCTTGGACTCAATCAGAGAGAGGGAACTGTTGGATGCCAGTTTGGGTGAGAGAACAACTTGGGTGAGATGAAGCGAGGGAATTTATTTTGCGTAATTATGGTATACTGCAGTTCCAGGGCAGAGTTTGTGTGTCCGATGATGTTGAAATGAAGAAGTTGATCCTTGAAGAAGGACATAAAAGTCGTCTTAGCTTGCATCCCGGCATGACTAAGATGTATTAGGACCTCAAGGAGACTTTTTGGTGGCAGGAGATGAAGAAAGATGTGGCCCAGTTTGTATCAGCTTGTCTGACCTGTCAGAAGGCGAAGGTCGAGCATCAGAGACTCGGTGGGATCCTACAGCCCTTGGAGATACCAGTGTGGAAATGTGATAGCATCTCCATGGATTTTGTGACCCATTTGCCATTAACCTTTAGGGGGCATGACACCATCTGGGTTATTATGGACAGATTGACCAAGAGGGCTCATTTCCTGGCAATGAACTTGAGAATGTCAATGGCCAAGTTGGCCCAATTATACATTAAGGAGATAGTAAGGCTGCATGGAGTACCTTCGAGCATAGTTTCCGACAAAGACCCATGGTTTATATCACGGTTTTGGCAAACCTTACAAGATGCTTTGGGAAGCAAGTTGACTATGAGCTCAGCCTACCATCCCCAGACCGATGGTCAGTCTGAGAGGACGATTCAGTCACATGAGGATTTGTTGTGCACATGCATATTCAATCACCTGAGGACTTGGGATGAAGTGCTGCCTCTGATAGAGTTCACTTACAACAACAACTTTCATGCGAGTATTGGCATGACGCCATATGAGGCTCTATACAACAGGAAGTGTAGAACTCCCCTATGTTGGTATCAAGATGGGGAAGCAGTGCTTGTCGGGCCAGAGTTGTTGGAGCAGACTACTGAGGAGGTATGGATGGTGAAGGACAAAATGCAGGCTTCTCAAAGTAGGCAGAAGACCTATGTGGATCGTAGGAGGAGACCCTTGGAGTTCGCTACAGGAGATCACATATTCTTGAGAATGACTTGAACCACCAGTGTGGGAAGGGCTCTACACTCAAAGAAGCTTTTTCCTAAGTTCCTTGGTCCCTATTAGATTTTGAGGAGGATTGGGCCGGTGGCGTATGAGATTGCCTTGCCCTCTCAGTTGGCCAATCTTCATCCGGTGTTCCATGTATCACAACTGAGGAAGTACGTGTTTGATCCGACTCATGTATTGGAGGCTGAGGATATACAGATTAGAGAGGACCTCACCCTGGAAGTACCACCCATTGCCTTAGAGGAGAGTTGGGTTGAGGAGCGTAGGGGAAAGTCGGTCAGTCTTGTCCAAGTCATCTGGGATCGGAGAACCGAAGACTCTACTTGGGAGTTGGAGGAGGATATGAGGAGATCACACCCACATCTTTTTGCCTGACAAGTTTCCATTTTCGAGGTCAAAATTTTTTCTTGTTGACGAGAATGTAAGGCCCAGTTTTTCTGCTGCCTTAATTTTTAAGGGCTGCCCCAATCTAATAGGCCCAAGGGTTGGCCCAAAACGAATTCAGACCCTAAGTCTACCCTAACCCTAACTCTCTTTCTCACTTTCAGAAAATTGTCCCTTGTCCTAAGAGCTGCAACCGTCTCTCTATCTCTGCTAGGGTTTGGTACCACCTTGGGCACGCAAGTTCGAACAAGTTCTTTTCTTCTCTATGTAAGTGCTTCCTCATCCGTGCTTGCATTTTCTGCTACTGTTACTTTGGGTAACTTATACCCCGCTGTTTCTTAATTTTTCCAGCTCCTTAAGTCGTTCCTTGAGCTGTCGTGTCCCGCTGTTTAGAGTCAAGGTCCTGTGCTAGCCATTTCCAGGTAAGGGAAGTTATGTCTTACTCATGTATTTCATTTTTCTCTGTTGTTCAGCTATTGTTTTAAGATTCTATGGTTGGTGTGATGTTATGAATGCTTGGAACGTTTTAGCATGTTGGTTTGGATTGGTATGTATGGCTGTTAAAGGGAAACAGTGGCGAGATCTCATAATCTAGCCCAAGTGAGCCTGTCTCGCTTAGGCGAGATGGGTAGAGACTCGCCCAGACCATTTTTACGCTAGGGGTCGCTCAGGCGACCATCTCAGTTTTGAGCGAGCGAGCGTCTCGCTTAGGCGAGGAGAGACTCGCCTAAGCAAGAATGTGTGAAGGCCACTATTTCTGTGTGTCGAGCTCTCGCCTAGGCGAAGGGAGCTCGCCTGAGCGAGAGACCCTTTCGCTTGAGCTGGGGGAGAGTGCTTCAGTGGTCGGGACGTAATTTCATGACCCCTGTTAGTGGGTGTTCATGGTGGTGCCCCATCCGTATAATTTGGTAAGGATTCAAGGTAAGGCTGCATCCTGACACTCTAAGGGGTCAGTTAGTCTCACTTAGAGCGAACTGACTCTTGTGGTGAGAGTAGTAGGAGGCCTGAAACTCATTAAGGGCTAACCTTGTGTGTGGGGGATTGGAAACATTGTAACAACTTGTAACACATAGCTCGAGGGTGAGCAACTCGGGGGTGAGTAGAGATATCCACCACAAATGCAAGCATCCGCTGAATCCGACCAAATTATACATATCCGGATGAGTCGAGTCGAGTCTTAGTGTATTGATTTGAAAGTCATAACATGATTGGGTGTTGTATGTATATTTGACTGCGAAAATGTATTTGATTGCATGATGAAACCATTTTTGGCTCTAGCTTACCCTACTGTTAATTGTTGTATGTTTTGTGGTGTGGTCTTTTCTTTTGCAATGATCATTAACTTGTTGATGTGAGTAGATGTGAGAACTCCCCGTAATCATCAGGGTGATAGAGGTTCCGCTGCATAGTCTGCTTGGACTGGATCTAAATCTTTTTGGGCTTTCTTTCTGGGCTATGGCCCATGTACTAGTTTGTCTTTTAAATTCCTTTTTGATTACTATTGAATGTTGTAACTGGTTTAGTTTTGGCATCGTGGTGTGCCTTGGATATTTGTAAGGAGTTATGTTTTAAACTCCAGGACTGCGTCGCTATATTATCTGTGTGTGACGCTTCCTTTAATTATGTATATTGATTAAATGAGACGTTACAGATACCACATTAAAGTTAATTAAATAAGAATATATAACAACAATAGAGATACTATTTAGAAAAATGCCAGATAAATATCGACCTAATTAAACCACTTCAATAGAAATATTATTTCCAGTTCTCTATTCTCAGGATTGTAGGCAGAGGAGAAAGTTTCCTTCAAATGTTTGGAATGCAATTAATAACAAATCGAAGAAAATCAAAGGAACTTATTTTCATCCTTACACTAGGCTTTGCCAAATCATAAAGAATATTTAACTACCATAATGTGATCTTGGCAAAAAGAAGGGTTTAAGGGTTTGGAAAGCCTAAAATAATTTGAAGAATGAGACCTTTTATTTTAAATTTATTTTTTGAATTTTTTTACGTAAAATTATTTATTAAATTTTTGAAATTAATTTCATTTAATATTTGTTTAATAGATAATAAGGTTAATCCGTTTAATCTTTTTATATATTTTTAATCGTTCATTTGTTCATAGTTTTTTTTTTGTGATGCAATAAAGTCTCAACTTTTATCTTCTTTTGAATTTTGTAACCGTCTAATTCAAAATTTATAATTGACATATATATATATATATATATATATATATATATATATATATATATATATATATATTTTTAAAAAAAAAATTATTAAATATATAAATATACAAAAAATATATATATAAAAAAAATAATTTAAAAAAAAAA
>Ga0214543_1004101_pt1 | contig 27835 bp, 29 predicted proteins | sample CNSS2metaG_FD_160094 | JGI IMG/M metagenome (GOLD analysis project Ga0214543, IMG submission 160094) | Root nodule microbial communities from cowpea collected in UCLA plant growth center, Los Angeles, California, USA - CNSS2 | ecosystem: Host-associated > Plants > Roots > Nodule | place: USA... | reverse complement strand
CATCACCAACATAAGCCATCTAGGCAAGTAGCCGGTCGAGACCGACTACTCCAATGAACTTAAACTAACATCGATGCCCCGCGTTCAATAAGTCTCAAGGGCCTGGTTTGGGGGCCCAGGCCCATTCATAGCCCAAAATACAGCCCATGACAAAACCCAGCCCATGAAATGGTCAAACGTCATTAATGCCCTATAAATACACGTGGACCCCATCATTTAAAGGTACGCATTCATTAATCACTGATTTGACTCTCTGAGAGCTTTGACTTACTTGAGCTTCGGAGATTCTTCTGCAGGTAACCCCTCCTGGGTCCAAGCTGACATGTATCGACCGGGAAGAGGCCAACTGAAGAGATAGCGGACTACATGGTAAGGTGACACTTGTGTCTAACCTCTTATTTTTTCTCTGCAGGAACAATATGTATATTTATGAGGTTGAATAATATCGTAGTTTCTTTTTTCCTTTCGAGATGCGTCTTTGTAAAATTAAAAATAAAATAGAGTATAATCATAGGTGTGGCATTGAACTTTTAATTGTTGGAAGAAAAAATAATGTGTGCATGGGTAATCAAAGTATGATTTCTGGAAAAACCTGAGCTTGGTTTAGATTATTATGCTTGAGTGTTTTACTTGGATGTGATGTTGAGTATTATTTGAAATGTCTTATTTTTCTAATTTTCATTTATATATCATTGTTTATGGTTAACTTACCCCTATTTGTTTGTGTTGTGTGTGTGATGATCGTATGACGTGTGCATTATACGTGTTCTTGCAAAGAACAAATAAGAGATGTCAGACACAAACGTTACCTTACCTCAATCAGCAATCTCCTCAGTAGGCTTCCTTCTGACTGACATATGCTATCTGCTGGTGTCTCGGCTTGGACTGGTTTGGACCCAAGAGGGGTTACCTACGGAGAAGACTCTGATGCTCAAGTCAGCAAAGAACTCTTAGAATGTCAAATCTCGTGATTAAGGGATTAATGAATGCGCACCTTTAATTGCTGGGGTCCATGCATATTTATAGATTATTAATTATGTCTAGCCACGTCATGGGTTGGGCCCCTGTTTGGGCCGTAGGTGGGCTTGGGCTTGGGCCAAGCCCTTTGGTTCGACCATTGTGGGCCCTAGGGGCTTTGCTGGTAATGCTCTGAGTCTGTCAAGTTCTTGCTTACTTTTCTTAAGTTAGCAGCTTAGGCCGATTACTCTTATTCGCTCAGAATATATGGTGATTATTTGCGTCCTTGGGGGTTGTGTAGACGAATTTTACGGCTATAGTCAGGCTAAGCTACCTAGGTGTAGTACACCAGTCCCCCAGCCTTTGCTGGTGTATCTATAGCGACAAAGGATGAGAAGTGTTGGTGTGTTTTGTTAGGCCGGCTAGGTGTAGTACACCAGTCTCCGAGCCTTTAAGTGTGTTGAACAGTGTTAAGGCTTGGAATCTGAATAGGTTTGTGGCAGGTGAAGGGGTGGCAGATGTCAAAGGTCTAGTCAAAGGGGTTTTGCGCCGTCCTTTTAAGGTTGGTGACCCTTGGTGTGCATTGTGACGCTTCATATGGCTTATGACATTTGGCGGGAAGAAGTTGTAGGTTTGGGATTCATGTTTATAAATGAGGATGCTGTTGAAAGTGTGCTCACTTTGCTTCATTTGTAAGAAATCTGAGATCAGTTATTTGTTTGCGTTAGAGCTGTCCAATATCTTCCTTATTTACACCGTCATCCTAAAAAAGAACAGGTATGTCTAGTAGTAGTGATAGGGTTTCCTTGTCGAGTTCGAGTAGTGAGCAGTCAGGGGGGAGTGGGAGTAGTCAGTCAGGTAGTAGTGATAGGGAGCAGCCAAGAAATGTGGGCAGGAGCCCTATGGAGAGAACAATTGAAGTTAGGGAGGATCCGCTAGAGGAGTTGGCAGAGAGCAGTTGGCCGGCAAAGGCGGGATACGAGTGGGTTGCAGTGGATGTGCGAACGCAATACTCAATATTCCAGTGGTCGTGATTGCTGAAGGTGCCAGAGAGGGTAAGTGCTGTAGAATGTGTCTACCACGGCCGAGACGGAGCTGCCAGGGAGTTCTTTTATATGTACATGTGTCATTTTTCACAATTGCACATCCGGTTGTCGTTTGATGAGTTCACCATGGCAGTACTACGGTTGTTGAATGTTGCTCCCACTCAATTGCATTCGAACAGCTGGGCATACTTGCAAGCATTCTGGTTGTTATGTATGGCTTTGTACTTGCAACCATCTCCATGTGCATTCCTCTACTTCTTTGATACGAGGCCGAGAAGTCCGACCACATGGTTGTCACTTATAAGCCGGCCTGGAATTAACAAATTGGATGCTTTTACCCAATCTTTCAAACATTTTAAAGATGAGTTCTTTAAAGTGGTGGTAAAGCAAGTTGAACGTTCACATTTTTACACCAACGATGGGTGTACTAAATTTCCCTTTTTCTGGACCAACAACCCTTGGAGATATAAGGAGATGGCGAGGGAGGAGTTGTCGGTGGCTGATCGGGAGGTGGTGGATGCAGTGATGCTTTTTAGCGATAAGATGCCCACTAAGGGCTTAGTTAGGGTTTATAATTCGGTTCATCCGATTATTGATATTGAAGGTATCTTTTTGTATTTTTGAGTGTTATATTGTGTTTGAGTGGTCTGATGGATGTGTGTTGTTGTTTACAGGTCAAATGGTGCAGATGGGAAGAAAGAATCTAACACTTTTCCAGACATTGCAAAAGGAGAAAGCGGCTAGAGCCAAAGCCGCTGGGAACATTGAGGTTCCTAATTTGCAGCAGTCGTTGGTGGATGTACACGTGCACGGTGGGACGAAGAGAAAGATCGAGTTGTCGACTAGGCCTGGCAGAGGCAAAGATGTGAAGAAAGTGCAGGCCGCTTTGTTAGGACCAGGGTCGTCTATTGGCACAAAAGGACTGGAGGCTGGCCTGATTGAGCTGCCAGAGACGGTTGTTCAGAAGGATATTGAGATCAATATGTCAGAGACATTGATAAACTCAATTGATTGCATGGATCCTAACTATCTAGTGAGGACTATGGTGGAATTCAGTAGCAAGGTGCTGATACTGGGGCGTCGGGTTGGGTCGTTATATCAACAGGAGGTAAAGGAGGGGAACTAGGATAAGCTGGATGAATTGCAAGGTAAAGTTGACAAGTTTGCGGAGGAGAAGGAAAGGGAAGAGTGGAAAAAAGAGAAGAAGAGGCTGGCAACTTGGAGGGTGAATTGTCTAGACTCGGAAGAGAAATTGAAAGGCCGAATTACAGATTTGGAGGCCGACTACGATGAGTTGAAGGAGAAACATGACGGCCTTGAGGTGGAGCTAGATGATCTGAAAAGTTGTGTTATCAAGGAGCATATAAACGGATTCCAGAAGGGGTTGCGGCAACCGGCCTTCTTTTATAAGGATGTTGATGTTGTTGATGCTCGATTTGATGTTAATAAGGATGTGGTTGACGGCCTGCTCGTGGATGAGGCAGAGTTTAGTCCTGAGGGGGATGCAGGGAAAGCGACGGATGCAGAGCAATCGGATGGGAATCCTGATGATGTTGTAGCTGCGAAAGATGTGGAATGATAGCGGACTTAGGATTGTTATTTTAAAGACTTTGATTTGATTTTGACCCTAAGTTTGTATTAAGCTGTACACTATTTACATTCCTGTTAATGTGATGAATATTGTTGGTATGTATATTGTTGTGTGATGTGGCTAGGATGGGTTATAGGGGCGCGTGTTATGGTATATGGGTATATTATTGTGAATGCGATTTGAAGTGGGTCGTATGTGCGTATAATCCGTTTAATGTGGGAAGTAGTATAAATTTTTGGAGTGTGATTGTTGTGATAGTTGTAATGTATGGATTTTCGACCCAGGCCGCCATCTTGTGGTAAGGGTGGGGAACTTAAACAATTTTAATTAAGTAACAAGTGCTCGACCTAGGCCGCTTACTTGTGGTAAGGGTGGGGAAACTTAAACGATTTTAATTAAGTAACAGGTGTTCGACCCAGGCCGCTTACTTGTGGTAAGGGTGGGGAAAACTGAACGATTTTAATTAACTAACAAGTGTTCGACCCAAGCCGCTTACTTGTGGTAAGGGTGGGAAAACTTAAACGATTTTAATTAAGTAACAAGTGCTCGACCCAAGCTGCTTACTTGTGGTAAGGGTGGGGAATCTTAAACGATTTTAATTAAGCAAGAGGTGTTCGACCCAGGCCGCTTACTTGTGGTAAGGGTGGGGAAACCTAAACGATTTTAATTAAACAACATGTGTTCGACCTAGGCCGCTTACTTGTGGTAAGGGTGAGGAAACTTTAAACGAGTTTAATTAAGTAACAAGTGTTCGACCTAGGCCGCTTACTTGTGGTAAGGGTGGAGAAACTTAAAACGATTTTAATTAAGTAAGAAGTGTTCGACCCAGGCCACTTACTTGTGGTAAGGGTGGGGAAACTTAAACGATTTTAATTAAGCAACAGGTGTTCGACCCAGGCCGCTTACTTGTGGTAAGGGTGGGGAAACTTTAAACGAGTTTAATTAAGTAACAAGTGTTCGACCCAGGCCACTTACTTGAGGTAAGGGTGGGGAAACTTAAATGATTTTAATTAAGTAACAAGTGTTTGACCCAGGTCGCTTACTTGTGGTAAGGGTAGGGAAACTTAAACGGTTTTAATTAAGTAACAAGTGTTCCACTCAGGCCGTTTACTTGTGGTAAGGGTGGGGAAACTTTAAACGAGTAGAAGCATGTCAAGGAGTGGACGTGAGATTAAGAACCCTTTGTTTTATTCATGAAATTTGGGGTGCCTCGTTAAAAACTCCCTGGTCAAAACCCTCTTGATAACGATGTCGTTGACGCGATCAAATTAATACTGCTAAACTATAACAACGTCAGTATTGCTAAGATAGTAGTCAACAAAATAGAAAGGGTAAAGTAATCCAAAGTCGTCTTCCAACGAACACAAAATTGATTTTTAACAAATTAGTTCTTATAAAATCTATACAAAAGAGTTAGTCTAATAAAATAAAAAATATAAGTAGATTAAGATAAACAAGAAAGAAATAGGAAAGATAAAAAGAGATAAAAAAACAATAGTAAAGAAAATAAATTGATTCCATTGCTTTTTCAAAATAGATTCATCATCGGTTATCTAAAGATTATTGCTCAATTAATTATTGTTGTAGATTTGCAAATTAATCAATGTAAAGTCTCAATTAATTTGTTGGCGTTCTCACTTTTAACCAAAGTACAGTCTCAATTAAAAGTGAGAACTTTTAGATTATCCATAGTAAATTCAACCAAAGTACAGTCTCAATCAAATTTACTATGCCTAATCATGTCTATTCTTTTATCTTCTCACCAAATAAAAAGCTTAAGTAATCAAAGTAAAGTCTTAATTAATTTTAGTTAGAGTAAATACCTTTAATCAAAGTGAAGTATCAATTATTGGTAAAAACTCATTCAATCACATGAAAGTTTCTAAATAAAATCAAAGTAAAGTCTCAATTAAATTTAAAAACCCTTGAACTCATATGATCAACATCATATAGATTTTAAATCATTACTTTTTACGTGATTCAAAGATAAAAGACATGGATGAATTAAAACCTCAACAATAATAACAAGAACAAAGAAATTAATTGATCTAACCTCATAATCCAATTAAGAAATTACAATGGAATCAACCCAAGAAGTTTAGCAATCCATGGAATACAAAATAAAAAGAAGAATAGAGAGAGAGAGAAAGGAAATGAAAATTAGGCCCCCTAGGGGTTCCAAAACTCCGAAGTCCCGAACTTGTTCTTTTCTGCTTCTCCCTTGGTCTTTTTATATAGGCTTTGGGCTGGGCTTTTCAGTTGCTAAAATCTCTCAAATATCTTTTAAAATAAAGATAAAGATAAATATTCAAAGATATTTGGAGAGATATAAACTATTTGACAAATATAGTTGGTTAATAATTTATGATATAATTAAATAAATTAATTATTTAAAGATATCTGATAAATTATCACCAATTAATATTTGTATTAATTTTCTAAATAACCCATTTTCAATCCTGTAGTCCAATTTTGCAGAGACATCCAAAAATATCAATATTTGCAAATAAACCCCTCTCCTTTGACCAGTCTTTGACTTTTTGACCAGATTTGACCAACTTTTGACTAGTTGACTATTTGACTGTCCATTGATAGGATGACACATGGCAGATCCTCTCCCTCTCAAAAATTAGGCTTTCGCAGATGCAATGGAAGCTTGAGCTGCTGCAATGGCGGTTGCCGTCGCACGGTTGCTTCCAGCGAGGGGTGTTGACGGAACTATGGTGGCCAGAGGCTTCGCTCTAGCGGCGTTTTCCGGCAGGGCTGCTTGTTGTGTGCTCGCGAGGGTGTGGTGACGCGAAGATGCAGTTGCTGCAGGTGCGTTCATGAGGATGCGATTCTCTGGCGACTTGGCTACTCGAACAGTTGCAGAAACGCTGCTGGTCACGGTGGCTATGAAGCTGGTGCAGGGATGAACTGCACGTTGTCTGACAGCTGTTGCAGGCGCTGTTGGCGTTGCAGGTGCGGTGAGAAAATGGAGGCCCTGCAGTTGCAGACGGTGGTCGTGCAAACGGCAAGGATGGCCGCGTCGCTGCTGGTTTCTCGCGAGCGTGAGGAAGGATGGAGCAATGGAAGTGAGCTGCCATGGCTACTGGTACGGGAATAAGAAGACTGAACTGTGGTGGCCGGACTTGATGCAGGCGGCGACCACCGGTGGTATTGGTGCTCCCGACGGCAGAAACATGGTGAAGATGGAGGCTAGGGTTTCTGGTTGTGTGGAGATGAAGATGATAACGTGGCAACATGTTATTGGCTCAAATTCTTTAGTGGAGATTAAGCCCACGTGGCATGTACTGGTTGGCCAATTTTAAGAGTTGAGGATTGCCACATGGCAGCATCTGGTTGAGTGGAGTTTAAGTGGTAGGAGGGGTGCAACTTAGTAGAAACTGGGGTGCAGAACAAGATTTTGATAGTCCACTTTAAAAAGAGGGGAGTGTATAAGTAAAAACTAGGGGTGCAGAAGTGATTTTTCTAGAACTTGCTAATTTCAGCCTAATTTAAAGGTGGTTTGTAACTTCAATCAATTTATTTCCCACCTTAAATGAGCTTAATCTTAATTTTAGCTGCATCAACAAACGTTAAAATATCCAAAATTAATTTGTGCTGCTAAATATCACTTTTTAACACATTTTTATCACACAAGCTCAAATGGCCTTATTGTTAGAATTATCAATTAAATCACTCTTTAAGCACATAAATTCAATTAAATACTCAGAATTAAACACTGAATGAGGGCAAAAATACGCACTCTTTAAACGAGTAGAAGCATGTCAAGGAGTGGACGTGAGATTAAGAACCCTTTATTTTATTCATGAAATTTGGGGTGCCTCGTTAAAAACTCCCTGGCCAAAACCCTCCTTAGGGAAAAAAGACTAGGTGAGGAAAAAAAGTACACCCAGAGTTACAAGTATTCAGTACAATAGGTATCTTAACTGAAGTAAAATTTGAGATGGGACACGTTCCATGTATTTGATATCTCTTCGCCTGATAACTGTTCAAGCTTATACGTGCCTCCCCCGGCACCTTTGCGTATTCGGTACAGGCCGTCCCAATTGGCGGAGAATTTGTCATCCTCCTTTAGCGAATGACCTTGGGCAAAAGTTCGCGTTATACTTTCTAGCCGTTATCTGTTTGGCTGCTAAGTTGCGTATTTGGGCCTTGTCTTTTAATTCAGATAGGAAGTCGAGGTGGGTGCTCATGTTTTGGAGATTTTGAACTGGGTCGTACAATTCTCGGCGTAGTGATGGTTCGCCAATTTCGACTGGTATCATGGCGTCTGCGCCGTATACTAGGCTGAAAGGAGATTTATTTGTTGCTGATTGAGGGGTACACCTGTAGGCCCACAACACTTCCACTAATTCTTCTGGCCATCAGCCCTTGGCGTTATCCAGCCGTTTGCGCAGTTATACTAGTATGACTTTGTTGGCTGCTTTGGCCTGCCCATTGGTTTGTAGGTGTTCAACAGAGCTGATTACGTGTTTGATGCCTAGGCTGGTATAGAAATTAGCTAGTTCTTTGTTTATGAATTGTCGGCCATTATCGGTGATGATCGTATGTGGGACGCCATATCGACATATAATATCTTTCCAGACGAATTGTTGGACTTGTTGGGCTGTAATGGTGGCTAATGGTTTGGCCTCTATCCATTTAGTGAAGTAGTCGATGGCTACTATAAGAAATTTTACTTGGCCTTTTCCTGGGAAAAAAGGGCCGAGAATGTTCATTCCCCACATTGCGAAGGGCCACAAGGATAGTATAGAGTGGAGCTGTTCTTGCTTTTGATGAATGAGGTTACCATGCTTCTGGCAGGGTATGCATTTTTTAACAAAAGTGTGGCAATCCGCCTCCATGGTTAGCCAAAAGTAGCCAGCGCGGAGGATTCTGGTGGTCATGGTTCGTGCTCTGGAGTGATATCCGCATATGCCTTCGTGTAATTATTTAATGATGTACTGGGCTTGTTCGGGGTGACACGTTTGAGGAGCGGTTGGCCATATCCCCGCTTGTACAAGTCATCGCCTATCATTGTATACCTGGCAGCTTTAGCTAGCCAACTCTTGTTGGCATCAGGTGCGGGGTTGCCGGTTCGGAGGTACTGGATGTTGGTTTAGGTTATGGCAAGTGTTTGTAGTGGAAAGTGCAGATAGTGTTTGTTGTAAGAGTGATCGGTGTCAGCTTTTTAGCTTAGTGCTACCCAGTTTAGATAATACGTCGGCTTTGACATTTTTTGATCTAGGGATGTGTTGGATGTATACTCGTTCAAAAGCATATTGGATGACGTTTCAGACCAGGTGATAGTATTGTAGGAGAGTAGGGTCTTTGATCTGGAATTCGTCATTTAGATGGCTTACTGTGAGTTTGGAATCAGTTTTGCACGTAAGCGTTTTGATGTCGACTTCGTGGGCGAGGGATAGGCCGACGAGGATGGCTTCGTATTCGGCTTGGTTGTTGGATGTCTTGAAGGCGAAATCGAGGGATTTTTCGATGAGGATGTCGTTGGGGCCTTCCAAGACGATGTCGGCACCTTTCCCTTTTGGGTTTGAAGAACCATCAACGTAAAGTGTCCACTAGTCTTCTTCGGGGGTTCGTTGCAAGTCATTGACGAAGTCTAGGAGGCATTGAGCTTTGATGGGGCCGTGGGGTTCATAACAGATGTTAAACTAGAATAATTCTACGGCCCAGGACGACATGCGACCGACAAGGTCTGGCTTTTGAAGTATCTTCTGGATGGGGTAATCGGTTTACGATGATGTTGTGGTTTTGGAAATAGGGGCGTAGGCGTCGCGCTGCGTGTACTAGGGATAAGGCTAATTTTTTCACCTTCTGGTATCTAGTTTTGGGATCCTGCAAGGTTCGACTGACGAAGTATATAGGGTGTTGAGTGCCATCGACATACTAAACTAGCGTGACGCTTATGGTGTGATCTGTGGCAGTGATGTAGACAAGGAGCGGTTGATGAATGTCCGGCTTATGGAGGACGGGTGGCGAAGTTAGAGTGCTTATGAGTTTTTGAAAAACTTGTTCACATTCGTCGTTCCACTAGAACTTGGCCGATTTCTCGAGTAGTTGAATGATGGGTTGGGTTTTCTCGGCCATTTTGGGAAGGAAGCGGGAAATGGTGGTTAGACGACCAATGAGGCGTTGTACTTCTTTGACACTGTTGGGGCTTCACATCTCAAGGATTGCATTACATTTCTCGGGGTTAGCCTCTATGTCGCGTTGTGTCAACATGAAGCCGAGAAATTTACCACGATCGACACCGTAGACACACTTTTCGGGGTTGAGGCGGAAGTTGTATTGTCGTAATGCAGAGAAGACGACGAACAAGTCTCGAGCGTGCTGGTAATGACTTAGGGATTTGACAACCATATCATCGACATATACTTTGACACATTTGCCCATTATGTGGCTCAAGAACACCACTAGGCGGTTTTTGGGCAATAACCTAGAAACCCGATTTTATTGCGCATACGAGAATGGAAAAAGCTATCATACATGCAAAGCACCATGAATTTTAAATTGCTTTAGTTCTCCTTAGTCACGATCATTCCAACCCTTGTCTACTTAGCCCAAAACACACTCTCCACGTTGCCAATAATAATCCCTCACTTGCTCTTTCACTTCCTCTCCTTTTTCCACCTTAAACTCACTTAATTATGCTTAATTGTTCATAAAAACGAAAATGGCATTAAGAGACTCGTTAATGGCCATCAAATTCCATTAACAAAGCTGATTAACTCAACCCTTCCAATTGCTCTTTGCGACGGCTTGGGTTTCTGACCTTTCTCATCTATGCCAAAAATAATTTTAGCAAAAAGGAAGCTTAATTCATGTCTACCAAGGTTTAAACACACAACCAAATAATTGTACAACCAATTCATGTTTCATGATAATTCTTATAAGTCTAGGATTATATTATCACCCATCATGATCAAACATATTATTAATAAAAAACATAATCAATTAAATTACACACAAATGGCATACACAGGACTTGAACCCAAGTCCTTTCATAATAACCAAGTACTCTCAACCTTTTGAGCTAATACTTTTCCACGACATAAAAGCTAGCATAAATTGCCATAAAGGCTCCCACTATTTTCATTTATTAATTAATTAATTATTTAATTAATTAAATTCCTCAGGTCTTACCCATCAAATCACCAAAATTGAGAGTCATTTTCTCTCAACACCAAGCTTCTGCGAATCCACCATCCACCATAGTCACCATTTCAAGCTTTGGTCCAACCTAGCTTGAGGAGGAGACTATCAAGATGTCCTCAAGACTTGTCTTTAGTCTCATATGAGTTCTGAGATGTTTTTCAAGAACCTCCAAAGGGGCTCCCAACCTTAAGAGGTATAGAGCACCTAATTGACTTCATTCAAGGCTCATCTTTGCCTAATAGACCTGCTTGTAGGACTAGTCTCGAAGAGGCCAAAGAGATCTAAAAATAAGTGAAAGTGTTGTTGGAAAAAGGGTAGTGCAACATAGTATGAGTTTGGTTGTCATGTCTGTGATTCTAATCCCTAAAAAGGATGGAACATGAAGAATAATATGCATAGATTGTAGAGCCATTAAGAACATCACGATCAAGTATAGGCATCCCATCCATAGATTATATGATTTGTTAGATAAGCTACATGGTTCCACCATATTTTCAAAATAGACTTGAAGAGTGGGTACAATCAAATTAGAATCAAAGAAGGTAATGAATGAAAAACCTCTTTTAAGACTAAGTTTAGATTGTATGAATGGTTAGTCATGCCTTTTGGCTTGACCAATGCACCTAGTAGCTTCATGAGGTTCATGCATCATGTCCTTAGAGAGTTCTTAGTCAAGTTTGTAGTGGTCTACATTGATGACATCCTTATCTATAGCAAGAATGTGAGTGAGCTTTCATGGGTTGGCTAGCTTTTATAGGAGGTTTATGCATAATTTAGTACCATAGTCGTCGCTTTGAATGAATTGGTTAAGAAAGGTGTGGACTACAAGCGGGAAGTTGATAAAAAAAAATCTTTTGAAACATTGAAATAAAAATTGATCAATGCACCACTCCTAGCCCTACCTAACTTTGCCAAGACTTTTAAAATTGAGTGTGATGCATCCAATGTAGGTATTGGGGTCGTGTTTCTCCAAGAAGGATACCCCATAGCCTATTTTAGTGATACACTCAAAGGGAGTCACATCAACTAATTCATCAATGATAAAGAGCTTTATGCTCTTGCTAGAACTTTGCAAACTAGGCAACACTACCTTCTTTCTAAGGAATTTGTGGTCCATAGCGATCATGAATTCCTCAAGTTTTTGAAAATTCAAGACAAGTTAAACAAGAGGCATGCAAGGTGAGTAGAGTTTCTTGAACAATTCCCCTTTGTCATCAAACACAAACAAGGAAAGGCCAACATAGTGGCAGATGCGCTTTCAAGAAGGCATTCCCTCTTTTCCATGCTTGAAACAGAATTCCTTAGCTTTGATAATAGTAATGAATTTTATGAAAAAGATGTTGTTTTCTCTTCCATCTTTAGTGAGTGCCACCGAGGAGCTAGCAAGGACTTTTATCTCGTCAATCAATACCTTTTCAAAGTTAAGAGGCTTTGCATACTCCAAGTTTCCTTAAGAGAATCACTCATTAAAGAACATTTATATTGGCCCCACATATGGAAGCATATAAATAATCATTGCAAAAGTTGCATAGCATGCATGAAAGCAAAGTCTAAAGTCCAACATCATAGTCTTTACACTCATTTACCCATCCCTTTCATGCCTTGGGTTGACATCTCAATGGATTTTGTTCTAGGGCTCCCAAGGACAAGAAAGGGTGGGGATTCCATCTTTATGGTTGTGGATAGATTTTCAAAAATGGTTCATTTCATCTCATGCCACAAAGTTGATGATGCAACTTACATTGGAAATCTCTTCTTTAAGAAAAATGTAAGACTACATGGCATACCTAGAAATATTGTGGGGGACTTTGTAGGGGAAGCTTGGAACCAAACTTCTCTTTTATACAACTTGCTACCCCCAACGTGATGGCCAAACTGAGGTGGTGAATAGAATTTTGGGACAAAATGTTGAGGTGCATGATAGTCCAAAACATTAGAGAGTGTGAAGAACTTCTTCCTCACATAGAGTTTGCATACAATAGGGTTGTGCACTATACTACTTCCCATTCTCCTTTAGAAGTTGTGTATGTGTTTAATCCCTTGACCCCCCCCCCCCCTATATCTTCTTCCCCTTCCCACTCATGAGGCATGGACTTGCCAAAAGGGGGAAACCAAAGCTAAGATGATCTAAGACTTGCATGTGCAAGTCAAGGAAACCATTGAGAAAAGGGTGAAGAAACATCACGAGGATGGAAACACAGGAAGGAAGGAAGTCATCTTCAAGGAAGGAGATTGGGTTTAGCTTCACTTGAGGAAGGAGTTGTTCCCTACTCAAAGGAAGTCCAAACTTCTTCCAAGAGGGGATGGTCCTTCCAAGTCATTAGGAAGATCAACAACAATACTTATGAGTTAGACTTACCTCCAAGCTATAACATAAGTAACTCTTTTAATGTGTGTGATCTTTCACCTCTTGATGTAGGGTTTAAGAATTTGTGGATGAATTCTCTCCAAGAAGGGGAGGATGATGAAGGCGTGACCACTCCAAGCAGCATGGAAAACCTTTCAAGAAGAATCACTAGAAGCATGACAAAAAGGGAGGCTTTCCCATCTCTATCTTTATTTAGTATTTCCTTAGTTTTATTTTTATTAAGTTGACTTGTTAACATTTACATAAAGTTGACTTGTTGATTCAAGATTGACTCACTTAAGTTAACTTGCTAATCCATATTTAATTGCTTTGTAGGATAATCAAGATCGTAAGGAGGCATAGGTGGTGCAAGTTGAGAGCATTGATGAAAAGGAGTCCATGTGGAAGAGAGAGAAGGAGCAAAGCATTCTAGAAACATCTAGAATGAGGGGACCACATGTCCTGGTCAATGATCCACCTTACAAGGTTCTAGAAACGTCTAGAACATGGGACACATAACCTAGGCCGAGAAGCATCTTTGGAGGCTATGATGTTGCACCATTTTAACCTACCTTCTAGATTGTAGGGTTTTCTTATTGCTTAATGATCCTTTAGAACTTATGGTTTTTGCTTAGAGACCCCTAAAAATTTCTATATAAGGGGTACTCTACTACATGTAAAAGGGTTTATCATTTTAGAATTTAATATACACCTTGTGTTCAACCTTTTGTGAGGGTATCCTCCTTTGGTAGTGGGACTTTTAAACCTTATCTTGGGCTAGACTCAAGTGGCAACACACATCCACTCCTCTTCAAGGATCCTTAGCTTTGGCCTCTCCTTGAAGTGGTGTGCTTCACTCACATTTCCCTCCCTCGCCTTTCCATTTATGCTTACTTCTTCCTTTTTCATTTCGATTTTTATGCTTATTCGTTATCATGTTTATGTTTTTTAATCAATCCATTTCTTTTCTTCTGTAGAGTCTTTTGAAGTGCTCCTTCACATTTAGATAGCTTGATATCTTAATCTGCAATGGAAATCTTCACTAGACTTTCTTAATTAACTCTCACCACATTCATAATCTTAAAAGGAACCAACCTAATCCTTCGTCAAGATGTTATGACTAGACGCTTGTCGATGAGTCGATCAATGTTGGGGAAGGAGTAGGCATCCTTGGGCACACCTTGTTGAGATCAGTGAAGTTTGTGCGCATCTGCCACTAACCGCTCAATTTCTTCACTAGGACCACATTGTTGGTATCGCGCAGCGGAATGTTTAGCGTTTGGACAAAAACCAAGAGGGGGTGAATTGGTTTTAAGTAATAAAATTAACACTTTAAAAATTTTAAAAAATTTTACCAATTAATTTGATATTAGTTCCTTTATATGCAACAGTAGATTCAATATAGAGATATAGAAGAAGATTGAACACAAGTATTTATACTGGTTCAGATCGAAAGATCCTACGTCCAGTTGTTAATCTCTTCAAATAAAGAGATTAACTCAAGCACTAACAAATATTAGATTACAATCGGATAGTAAAAGATTAAGGAAAGAAAACACCTCTCTTGAACACATAAGAGATGAACACCTTTCTCTGAATCACACAGAGAACCTTGACCTTAGCTTTCCTAGCAACAGCAGTAACACTCAATCTCCTAGAAAACCTCTCAGGAAAAGTTATCGCTCTACCCACACTAGGTTTTTCAAAGCTTCTTTTGAGAACACTTAGAGAACTCTCTTTGCAGTCACAACACTAGCACTCTAGCTTCTAAAAAAGGTTAGTTTGAAGTAACTGTGATGTTCCTTAAATAGGGGTTCCAAAAATTAGGTCAAAAACTGAACAGTCACGTTCAAACTGACAGAGATAATCGATTATCACTAGTGATAATCGATTATTCCAGTGTATTTTATGAAAATAAAATTTTGAGCAGATAATCGATTATCAGAGGTGATAATCGATTATTCCAGTGCTTTTCTGAAAAATTTGACTCAGCTTAGGATAATCGATCATCACATTGGTTTTTTGAGAAATACCATAATTTTGATCTTGCTTGTTGATTCTAACTATTCTAAGTACAATTTACTAGATAGCTTTAAACATAAAAACACATGTTCTTCATATTGACTTCCAGATGGCTTTTAGGCTTATTTTATCATCATCAAAATCTTGCTTTAGCATTTGACTTGTATTTTTCTTTTGCCAACAATCTCCCTATTTTTTATGATGATCAAAACAATATGTTTAAAATATCTACAATCAAAAATCTCACAAGTAGATTTGTTAGTAGCACTATTTGTTTAAACTTTTAAACTTTTTCTCCCCTTGATTTTGATCATTTGAAAAAAAAAATTAAGAGAAAAGCTCCCCCTCAATTCGACAATGGTAAATAAAATGCACTTTTATTAAGAAATCAAACACTTTACAATAGCAATAAAAATAATAACAATGATGCAGACACCTAAAATTCTAGACTCATGTCATCATCTTCATCATATTTGTCAAATTAATGTTCTAGATTAGAAATCCTAGAATCTAGTCCTCTAGTTAAGCTAGTGACATCTTCATGTCGGGTAGTGGAGATGAGAAAGAATTCTTCAAGTCTCTGGTTTAAGTTTAAAATGTGATCCTCTAGAGAAGAGGATGAGCCACCAACCCCACTTGATGAGCCAATATTGGTGTCAACAGGATGGATATGAGCAGTGGGAGGATTTTCTTCTTCTTCACTTTCAGAGGGAGGCAGATCATCCTTGTGAATGTAAGTATTTCCAAAAGGAATAAATTTCATTTGTTTCAAGGAATTTTCTGCAATTTTGTTTGCATCAGTGGTTTGATGAGTTTGTTCATCACAGACGTTGACGCCCTTGTACTCACAAATGCGAAAGATTAACAGAGAATACGGGAGTGGATATTGAGGCAGTCGTGTGCCTTTAAGCATTGTGTCAAGAATAATGCTTGGCCAAAGGATAAGAATGTGATTGAGCATAGCATAGATAATCATGAGATCAGCTTCACTACACTATGCATGATTTGTACCACGTGGACATAAAATCCAGACAATAAGATATTGAAGTAGACGCTCATCAACTTTGAGAGGTCTTGCTAGCAATTGTCGGCCTATTTCTTGATCCGATCTTTGTAGAAATGATCTATAGGCAAATATTCTGTTAAATCCTTCAATGCCAACAATGAGGATTGGAGAGGTGCCATCATGAATGGGAAATTGAGCAACATGTTCCCAAATATCATCATCCAGAATGATGGCTACTCCTTTCACTTTTGTAAACCCCACTCCATCTCTGAATTTGTAGTTTGTAGTAGAAGGCTCGTACCAGATCAGGATAATAGGTACCCTGCATTTCTATGAAGAATTTTACCCCTTGTTCAACAAGCAATACAAGGATTGTAAAACGGCGATTGACAAACCATTAAGATTTGATGAATTTTGGAGTGATGAGAGGTTTGTCTTTCCATAGAGTGATGAATTCATATCTCCTTTCTTCATCTGAAATCCAACCTTCAATGGATGCAGTCTGAGATGTAGTTGAAGGCTGAGTGGCACGAGATGCAGTTCTTCTGCAGGTAGGAATCTTTCTTCGAGATGCTTTAGCCATTGTTTAAGTGAAAGAGAAAAAAAGTTTGAAGGTCTTGCAAAAAATGGAGGATTCTTTGAGTTCTGGATGGGTGAAAAAAGTGTAATAGTAACCAAAATTATTTATATTTATAGGGAAGAGTCTCCAACAGTCAGATGCACGTTGTTTAATGCAAATCTAGCAGTTACAACGGCTAGTTTTTGAAGTAATTTGGTCCAACGACATGTAATAATCAATTATCTGGAAGTGATATTCGATTATTGTTTCAAAAGTTGTGTAAAACATGAATCTTGACAAACTGATAATCGATTATCCTAAGTGATTATAGATTATTCATGAGTTGTTTTGATACTTTGGCTCAGAATTAATGATAATCGATTATTACATCCAATAATCGATTATTCCATAATGTTTTGGAATTTTTAGGGGAGGCTGATAATCGATTTTTGGCAATGATAATCGATTATTGACGTGCTGATTTTCAGATTTTGGAGAAATTCAAGTTTTGGCAATTTCAAGAGATCTCTAATATGCCTAAGTCTCTTCTTAGTTCATAAAATCTTTCTTTAGCTAATGCTTTGGTAAAGATATCAGCTAACTGATGCTTTGTATCTACATATTCTATCTCACAGTTGCCCTTACTTATGTGATCTCCTGAGAAATGATGTCTTATTTCAATGTGTTTTATCCTAGAGTGCATTATGGGATTTTTGGTTAAGTTAATAGCACTGGTATTATCACATTTCAGAGGTATATGATTTAGAAAAATATTATAATCTTCTAACTTTTGTTTCATCCAAAAAATTTGAGCACAACAGTTTCCAGCTGCTATGTATTCAGCCTCTGTAGTTGACAAAGCCACACAAGCTTGTTTCTTAGAGTGCCAAGAAACTAATGAACTTCCTAAGAGATCTCGAGTACCACTAGTACTTTTTCTATCTATTTTACAACCACCATAATCAGCGTCTGAATAGCCTATCAAACTGGGAGATGCTCCTGAAGGATACCAAAGTCTAAAGCATGCAGGTCCTTTTAAAAATTTTAAGATTCTTTTCACAGCAGTAAGATGTGATTCTTTTGGATTGGCTTGAAAACGAGCACACACACATACATATTGCATAATATCATGTCTACTTGCAGTAAGATATAACAAAGAACCTATCATACCTCTAAACATAGTCTGATTTACCTCTATTTCTGATTCATCTTTGTCTATATAGCAAGAGGTTCCCATAGGAGTACTTGCTTCTTTAGCAGTATCCATTCCAAATTTCTTAAGTACTTCTTTACAGTACTTAGATTGAGAGATGAAGATTCCATTTTCCATTTTCTTAATTTGTAGACCCAAAAAGAATGTCAATTCTTCCATCATTGACATTTCAAATTCTCCCTGCATTATACTTGCAAAGCCCTTACACAAAGAATTATCAGTAGATCCAAATATGATATCGTCTACATAAATTTGAACTAGTAAAATATGTTCACCTACTCTTTCAATAAACAGAGTTAAATCTATTTTTCCTCTTTCAAAATCATTTTCTAACAAAAATGTGCTTAAACGCTCATACCAAGATCAAGGTGCTTGTTTTAATCCATACAATGCTTTCTTTAATTTAAAGATATGATTTGGAAACTCATAATCTTCAAAACCAGGTGGTTGTTCAACATACACACTTCTTTAATAAATCCATTTAAAAAGGCACTTTTAACATCCATTTGATACAGTTTAAATTTCACGAGTGAATCATAAGCAAGAAGTAAACGTATAGCTTATAACCTAGCAACTGGAGCATAAGTCTCATCATAATCTATACCTTCTTCTTGTCTATATCCCTTTGCTACAAGTCTGGCTTTGTTTTTAGTGATGTTTCCATCTTCATCCAGCTTGTTTCTGAACACCAACTTTGTTCCTATGACTTGGTGTGAATCATCCCTAGGAATGAGTTTCCAAATTTCATTCTTCTCAAATTGATTCAGCTCTTGTTGCATTGCAATACACCATTGATCATCTTGAAGAGCTTCTTCTACATTTTTGGGTTCTATCTGTGAAACAAAAGCAACAGTCATACAGAAATTTGACATATTTCTAGTTACTACTCCCTTTGATATATCTCCAATGACATTTTCCAGAGACAATCCTCTAGGTGATTTCCAGCTTTTGGCCAGATCTTCAGGTTCAGCCAGTGGGTTCTCGTTTAGGTACATCTTATCAAGAGCTTCTTTAAAATATTCTTCATCACTTGTATTTGTTTTATTTGACTCAAGAGGATTCTCCTCAAGGTCCACAATTTCATCAAAAACAACATGCACAGATTCTTCTACATTCAAGGTTCTTCTATTAAAAATTCTATAGGCTTTACTAGTTAATGAATATCCTAAGAAAATAGCTTCATCTGCTTTAGAGTCAAATTTACCCAAATTTTCTTTTCCATTGTTTAGGACAAAATATTTGCATCCAAATATTTTTAAATGTGCTACATTAGGCTTTCTTCCTTTAAACAATTCATAGGGGGTAATTTTCAAGATTGGTCTAATAAGCATTCTATTTAGTACATAATAAGTCATGCTCACAGCATTAGCCCAAAAATATTTAGGCACTTCATATTCGTTCAACATTGTGCGAGCTAGTTCCTCTAAGGATCTATTTTTCCTTTCTACAACACGATTTTGTTTAGGAGTTCTAGGTGCAGTGTAAGACCCACTTTTCTGGTATTATGTTAAAGGGCAGGGCCTTAACTTTTGGGCCTAAGGGCTGGCCCAAAGGGTACCCAAAACCCCTAAACCAGCCTTACTCCTCTCATTCTCTACACCTATCAGAAAAACAACACTTTCACTCTCTCTTCTCCTTCCAACAAAGCTCTGCTAGGGTTTGGCTCTCATTCTTCGTTGAGCTAGGAGAACTCCATTTATTACATGTAAGTCAATCCCCAACTAATACTTCCTCTTTTCTAACTCTGTTGTTGCAGTTCCAACTAGAGCTCTTTTAGTAATCTCGTTTTCTGTTCTAGTGTCAGTATTCCAGCTTGCAAATCAGTTCTTGAATCTGTAGTAATCCTCTAATGTGTGTGCTTGTACCTTCCGCTAGCATTCGTCCAGGTAAGGGAAGCTAGAACCCTCTTGTTTGGTGCGATGGTTGTTATCTTGTGATTCGTGATTTTTGAGCTTATATATTGCTATGAATGTATGGTATGGTTGACATCATTTTTTGGATGTGAAAATATGGTTGTTTCAGGATGAACAGTGGCGAGACCCAACACTCTCGCCCAGGCGACCAGGCCTCGCCCAGGCGAGACTTGCAGAGACAGACTCAAACTCACGCTCGAGCTCTCGCTGAGGCGGAGAGCTTTCGTTTGAGCGAGACACCATCTCACTCAGGCGAGAGAGGCTCGCCTAAGCGAGGACGAGTGGAGGTTTGAGGTTTGTGCTGTAGGCGTAGCTCAGGCGAGGAAGACTTTCTTTTGGGTGAGGGACATGCTTGTCCAGGCGAGTAGCGGCTCGCTTAAGCGAGAATCCGCGAGCATCGTAGGGTTCCCTAATGACAGTCTCGCCTAAGCGAGACCCTATGGCTTGAGCGAGAGTGGCACGGGATTTCTTTATGCAACTGTACCTTTTATGTTGTTGGGGCCTTAATTGTATGTTTGGCTTGTTATGCTTTATCTTCGGTATGAACTGTATAAATTGAGTGACCCTGTATGAATGAGATGGAAATTATGATTCATGAGTTTTGGCATGATGTGAGCATGATGTTTGTATGGGATTGGTTCACAAAATTTAACATGATGAGTTGGTTATGGAGTGGACATGAAATATGGAGGGATTCATGAAAAATGAATGATGTTCCTTGGCATGGTATTGGCATGATGTACGATTCTATTTTCATGGCTTTGGGAAGGATGAGTTGTGGTTAACTAAATATGAGATACGAATGAGGGATGATTACAAAGATTGATATGATATTGACATGTGTGGTGAATATTTCATGATTGATTGAATATGTATAGTATGTGGTCAGTACGTAAATCCTTGGGATCTCTAAGTGATACTCTAGAGTAGTGCTTCAGTGGTCGGGACGTAATTCCATGGCCCCTGTTAGTGTGTCCATGGTGGTGCCCCATCTATATAATTTGGTAACAATTCAAGGTAAGGATTGCATCCTGACTCTATAAGGCGTCAGTTAGTCTCACTTAGAGCGGACTGACTCCTATGGTGGGAGTAGCAGAAGGCCTGAACCTCATTAAGGGCTAACCTTGTGTGTGAGGGAATTGATTCATTGCAACATTTGTAACACTTGTAACACATAGCTCGGGGGTGAGCAAAGGTATCCACCACAAGTGCGAGCATCCGCTGAATCCGTCCAGATTATATGTATCCGGATGAGTCGAGTATTAGAGTATTCATTTGAGGAGTCGTAACATGATTGGATGACATGTGTATAATTGACTGTGGAAGTATATCTGTTTGCATGACAAAACCACTTTTGGCTCTAGCTTACCCTTTTGTTTTTGTTGTGTGTCCTGTTGTGTGGTACTCTCTTTTGCGATGATCATCAACTTGTTGATGTGAGCAGATGCGAGGAACATCCGTGGTAACCAGGGAGGTGATGGTTCTGCTGCTTAGCCTTTGGATTGACTTCTGCCTTTGGGCTCTTCATTTAGGGCTAAGGCCCATGTATTGTTTTCTCCAGGAATTTGTTTAAGTCATTTCACTCTTTTACTTTACTTTGTACCTGGCATCGTGGTGTATCTCTTGTATTCGTCCTCTAAGCAATTGGGATATTTGTAGGAGTGACGTTATACTCTTTTATCCTCGCTTCTTATATTATATTATGTGACATATCCTTTATTTAGCTTTATTAAATAAATGGGATGTTACATGCAGAAAAATTATGCATAATTCCATTTTCTTCAAAAAAAATTTCAAACAATTCATTTTGAAATTCTCCACCATGATCACTTCTCAAAACATTAATTTTCAAGTCTTTTTCATTTTGAACTACTTTTTCAAATTTCTTAAAAGCCTTAAAAGCCTCACTTTTTAAGGTGAGAAAGAAAGTCCAAGTATATCTTGAGTAATCATCAACAATAACAAGAGCATAGTAATATCCACCAAAGCTTTTTATCCTTGAAGGACCACACAAATCCATGTGCAAAAGTTCTAATGGTTTTGATGTAGAAATAACATTTTTTGAATGAAATGATGATTTTACTTGTTTTCCTTTTTGACATGCAGCACATAGTTTATCTTTCTCAAAATTTATTTTTGGTAATCCAATTACTAATTCTATAGAAATCGGTTTGTTTAATTGTTGCATATGAATATGAGCAGCTCGTTTATGCCACAACCATGGATTTTCTTCTTTAACAACCAAGCAAGTTATATCACTAGATGATGCATTATCAAGATCAATCAAGTAAATGTTATTATGTCTCATACCTTTCAAGGCTACATCCTTGGAGTCCTTTTGATGAATGGTGCAGTAGTCACTCTCAAAAATGACTTTGAGTCCTTTATCACATAATTGGCTTATACTGAGAAGATTGTGCTTTAGTCCTTCCACAAATAGTACATCCTTGATCTCTAAAGTATTTCCTCTACCAACATCACCTGTTCTAAGTATTTTTCCTTTGTTGTTATCCTCGTATGTAACAAATCCTTGTTCCTTTCTTTTAAAATTCTTAAACTTCCTTTTGTCTCCAGTCATGTGCCTTGAATAACCACTGTCAAGATACCACATTGATTTCCTGGATTTTGAAGTCATCTGCAAAATAAGGAAACAATTCATTTAGGTCCCCCAAAACTTGTTTAGGTCCTTGGGGTTAGAAAAATATCTACCTATGAACAGACACCCGATGATACTTTCCATTTGGAACACCAAAATGTTTAATACTGCATTTATTTGAAGCATGACCCTTTTTCATGCAATAAAAACAAGTAGTAGTACATGCATATGTATTCATAGTATAAGAAGTTCCTTTTTCTACCCAAACTATATGAGTTCTTTTAGTTTTGTTTTAATCTTATTTGGATTTTTCTTAAGATCAAATTTTTCACTGTTTATATTTTCCAAAGCATCTTCAAGATGTTTCTCCAAAATACATATATCAAACATGTAGCTTTTACAGGAAGCACATTCAATAGTTTCTTTTTCTTTATTCTCTAATATTGAAATTTTATTTTTCAAAATTTCTTCTTCTTCAAGATATTTTTCAAATGTACTTTGCAAATCTTTAAAATCAGATTTTAATTTTCTATGAGCAGTATCCAGTTTACTAGATTTAACAAGCAATTGTTGAAATGCATCATAAAGATCATCATAGTCATTTTCATTGCAAGTAGAATTTACCTCACTATCAAAATCATCATGATTAGCCATCAAACAGAGATTTGCTTCTTCATTACCAGAATCGCTAGAATTTGATGTGCTTAAGGCATTATCTTCCCATGCTATGTATGCCTTCTTTTTAAAGAATTTTTTGCCCTTCTTTTCTTCACCTTTCTTTGAATTTGGGCAATCAGCCTTGACGTGTCCAGACTCTCCACATCCGTAGCACTTGAAATTTGAGGATGATCCTTGATTCTCCTTCTTATTGTTCTTGAATTGATTTTTACCTTTGGTCTTCATGAATTTTGTAAATTTCTTAATCATGAGACTAAGATTCTCATTGTCATTTGAATCTTCTTCTTCCTTTTTCTTTTTGCCTATAACCACTTCAGTTTTGAAAGCAATGTTCTTCTTTCTTCCAATATCTTCTTCATCATTTAGTCTGCCCAATTCAAGCTCATGCTCCATTAGCTTTCCAAATAGGGCTGCCATCATCATCGTTGCAAGATTTTGTGACTATGTGATGGCAGTCACCTTTGGCTGCCAAGTCCTGTTCAAGGATTTAAGAATTTTTATATTTAATTCGTCAGTGTCAAAAGTTTTACCTAGACCTGTGAGATGATTGACGATGTGTGTGAATCGTTTTTGCACATCGTAGATAGTTTCTCCTTGTTCATTCGAAACATCTCGTATTCTTGGATTAAGGAGTTCTTGCGTGTCCTTTTCACGTCATCTGTTTCTTCATGAGTCACACGCAAGATTTCCCACATATCTCGTGCACTAGTGTAGATTGAGATCCTGTAAAACTCATCAGGGGTTAAAGCAGATGAAATTATATTTCTAGCTTTTACATCATACTGAGCTCGTCTATTTTCGTCTACTGTCCATTGTGAGAATGGCTTTGGTTTCTCCACATCATTTACAACATTAACAGGAACAAATGGTCCATTTAACATAGCATCCCAAATACCTCTATCAACTGATTCCAGAAAAATTTGCATCCTAACTTTCCAAAAAGGATAATTTTCACCAGTAAAAAGAGGAGGTCTGTTGATAGACGCACCCTCAGCAAAAGTTTGATTTTGTCCAACCATTTTCGAAAAATTTGAATAACTATCAAAGCAAGCTCTGATACCAATTATTGGTATCGCACAGCGGAATGTTTAGCTTTTGGACAAAAACCAAGAGGGGGTGAATTGGTTTTAAGTAATAAAATTAACACTTTAAAAATTTTCTGGAATTTTACCGATTAATTTGATATTAGTTCCTTTATATGCAACAGTAGATTCAATATAGAGATATAGAAGAAGATTGAACACAAGTATTTATACTGGTTCAGATCGAAAGATCCTACGTCCAGTTGTTAATCTCTTCAAATAAAGAGATTAACTCAAGCACTAACAAATATTAGATTACAATCGGATAGTAAAAGATTAAGGAAAGAAAACACCTCTCTTGAACACATAAGAGATGAACACCTTTCTCTGAATCACACAGAGAACCTTGACCTTAGCTTTCCTAGCAACAGCAGTAACACTCAATCTCCTAGAAAACCTCTCAGGAAAAGTTATCGCTCTACCCACACTAGGTTTTTCAAAGCTTCTTTTGAGAACACTTAGAGAACTCTCTTTGCAGTCACAACACTAGCACTCTAGCTTCTAAAAAAGGTTAGTTTGAAGTAACTGTGATGTTCCTTAAATAGGGGTTCCAAAAATTAGGTCAAAAACTGAACAGTCACGTTCAAACTGACAGAGATAATCGATTATCACTAGTGATAATCGATTATTCCAGTGTATTTTATGAAAATAAAATTTTGAGCAGATAATCGATTATCAGAGGTGATAATCGATTATTCCAGTGCTTTTCTGAAAAATTTGACTCAGCTTAGGATAATCGATCATCACATTGGTTTTTTGAGAAATACCATAATTTTGATCTTGCTTGTTGATTCTAACTATTCTAAGTACAATTTACTAGATAGCTTTAAACATAAAAACACATGTTCTTCATATTGACTTCCAGATGGCTTTTAGGCTTATTTTATCATCATCAAAATCTTGCTTTAGCATTTGACTTGTATTTTTCTTTTGCCAACAATCTCCCTATTTTTTATGATGATCAAAACAATATGTTTAAAATATCTACAATCAAAAATCTCACAAGTAGATTTGTTAGTAGCACTATTTGTTTAAACTTTTAAACTTTTTCTCCCCTTGATTTTGATCATTTGAAAAAAAAAATTAAGAGAAAAGCTCCCCCTCAATTCGACAATGGTAAATAAAATGCACTTTTATTAAGAAATCAAACACTTTACAATAGCAATAAAAATAATAACAATGATGCAAACACCTAAAATTCTAGACTCATGTCATCATCTTCATCATATTTGTCAATAAAAATAATAACAATGATGCAGACACCTAAGTGATAATCGATTATCACATTGGTTTTTCGAGAAATACCAGAATTTTGATCTTGCTTGTTGATTCTAACTATTCTAAGTACAATTTACAAGATAGCTTTAAACATAAAAACACATGTTCTTCATATTGACTTCCAGATGGCTTTTAGGCTTATTTTATCATCATCAAAATCTTGCTTCAGCATTTGACTTGTATTTTTCTTTTGCCAACACACATTGGTGAGCCAAGTAGTCTACTTCACTTCCCGCACGAACCTATCCTCCAAGAGTATCTACACTTCGGCTTCAACGACCTTTCTTCTTTCCTCCCCAAGTCGGCGTTTCTTTTGAGCAACTGATCAAGCCTCCCTAAATATGGCGAGCTTATGGGACAATACGCCCTTGTGGATCCCTAGCATGTCAACTAAAGTCCAATAAAAGAGGTCTTTGTTTTTCAATACCAATTTCTTTAGCTCCTTCTCATCGTTCAAGTTCAGGTCGTTGCCCAGCTTAGTGACCTGTCTAGAGCTGTCAAAATGGGCCACCCAGCTTGACCCGACCCACTATAGGTTGGCCACTTAGTGGGCCAACCCAACCCGTCTCACTTATAAGCGAGCCAAAAAACTTCGAACTCGACCCGACCCACCACGGGTTGGTGGGTTAAACGGGTTGGCTCACTAGCCCACTTAATTAAAATATAATATAATTTTTTTGCTTAAGTCATAAATTATAATTCGAATTAAAATTTAAATAAACTTCAATACAATCTAAGTACAATCCAAAATGGTGTTAAACTCCAATACAAACCAAAATTAAAAAAAAAATCAAATTACTATCTAAGATCAAAGCATTCTTGTCACTTATCCAACTATAATATTAGAGTCTTGAATGGATAAATCAACAATGTTTTCATCTCTTGAAGCATCTTCTTTATCCTCATCTGATTGGAGTTGAAGCTAGGTTTCCATTTGCCAACACACTAATGTGTTTGGTTTAAAAAATAGCTCAACATTGCAAAGCCCAACATAATATGTGTGACCATACGGGTTGGTGGGCCAACCCGGCTCACCACGGGTTCAACCTGGGTGAACCGGGTTCTTGGTGGGTCGGGTCAAAAATTGACTCGTACTAACATTTGTAAAAACAATTTCAACCCAACCCGACCCAAACTTGTGGTGAACCGGGTTGGCCCACGGGGTTTTGACCCACTTTGACGGCTCTAGACTTGTCCCTCCGAACAGCCAACCTCCCGATCCTTGGTTTCTCCCTGAGGCTCCATCCTATATCATTGGTGGTTGTTCAGGGGTTAAAGTTTGCATCGCTACCTTCGTACGATGATGAAGGATTAACCCTAACCAAGGATGGAAGCATATGCTTAAGAAGACTAAGCATGTTTAGAAAGGAAATTTATTAATTCTTCATCCCTTTCATTGTTTTCCATTATGTTTTAATGGCTTCTTCTTGTCTTCATTGAAACTTAAGGTGAAAAGATGGAAGCTCCGTTAATGGTGTTGGTCACGGAAGCATTAAGGAAATAAGCTTAAGGTATTTAGTTTGGTGTAGGTGAAAAGATTCTTAAGAGGGGTGCAAACTCCTAAGGAAGAAGACTAAAGTAAACTAGAGAAGAGTTTACTCTAAGGTGAGCTCAAAAGAGGTTTGTGCAAAAATTTGGGAAATAATTCATTACTCAATTTCAAGCTGAAAAATACATGAGAGGAGGCTTTTATTTATAGCCTAAAAGTAGACTAAGGAGTCTCCAAAAAGATGGGAAAAGGAGTATAGAAAGTTGAATTTTGGAGCCAAAAAGGAGCATGTGGGAGGTGTGACTTGCCACCTAAGCAAGTCTCACTCTTCTTGCCATGGTGCATCAACTTGGAACCTTGGAGAGCAAGCCTTGAAGCTTCTAGATCCCTCTAGCATTATGCGCTCCTCTCAAGCCCAAATCAAGGCCCAATTCCCTTTTTGGTCCAAACTACTTTCTAAAGCCCAATTTTCTCTAAGGCCCAATACATGGCCCAAAGAAAATCCTATTCTACTAGACCCAAAATACAAAGCTCAAAATAAAATCTTAATCTAGTATTTACAAGAAAAAGGTCCTAAGCTAGGTTTGCACATCTTCCTTGGCCTCATGTAAAGTTCATTTTAGGCCTTGCATACGTATTTAAGGCCCATCCTCTTATATTCTCCTAGGCAGTGGTGGATCTTGACTAAAAATGTTGAAGGGGCCAAAGTAATATAATTCTGAGATCATTATATTTGGTCATTAGTATAAAGGTTTAAAAAATTGCTTCTCTACTAAACAATTTGATTATAATGTTTCAAAATATGTGAAGAAGTATAATCTATCTTGTTTTCATCAATAGTTTCCTTTTTTAATCACTTTTTAATAATGAATTTATTCTTTTATTCTTTATCAATAT
>Ga0214543_1004093_pt1 | contig 27864 bp, 14 predicted proteins | sample CNSS2metaG_FD_160094 | JGI IMG/M metagenome (GOLD analysis project Ga0214543, IMG submission 160094) | Root nodule microbial communities from cowpea collected in UCLA plant growth center, Los Angeles, California, USA - CNSS2 | ecosystem: Host-associated > Plants > Roots > Nodule | place: USA... | reverse complement strand
ACGTCGCGAGCGCGGTTGCGATATATATATATATATATATATATATATATATATATATATATTTAATTAGTTATGGAGAGATGAATAAGTTAAAAGTTAGTCAGTTTGTAAATTAATTGGACATTAAAGTGTAGAAAAAGAAGCTAAGATTGATATGCAGGCATGCAGAGGCAGAAATATAAATGTAGGTTTGAGGGAAATGAGTCACACTACCACACAACACACATAGAGAAAGAGACATATGCAATAATACAATATAAATGAACTACATTTACCGGCTTTGTGCTTTTATTCAAATCAAATCTTTAACTCATTGTGAAAAAACCACAGATTATTTTATTAATAAAATTTTAGAAGAATAAGATAGCCAAAACTAATAAAAAAAAAGGTATTACAGAAGATATACATTTATTTTGTCTTAGAGCACCTGAGTTATGAGGCATTGCCTTTGTCATTTTACACTTAACCATCATTTTAGGGTTAAGAGTTTTTTTAACACTCGAAAGATACTTTACATATACAAACTATTTCTTATTTTTATATATTTATAAGAATGTAATTAAGTTAAGATGATATATGGATTATGTTCGAGAAAAATCGTTGAAAGTTGAGAAATTAGTTAAAAGTTTTGATAAAATTATTTTTTAAAATATTTATAAATGTAAGATAAAAAAGGTAGCTTATTACGTGATTAGAATTTTATAAATTAAAACTATTTTTCATGTATAAAAAAAATATTTTTCTAGTAATCACAAATTTAGTTTTTAGTTGATTAGAGGATCTCTTTTAATTTTTATTTAAACAAGTTATTTGAATCAAAACTTTTAGCTTTGATTAACATAACTTTCGGATTAATCTTATATTATATCTTAAAAGGAAAATTTAGTAAACATTTATTGAAAGCTAAAAATATAAATATAAAATGTTAGAAGATTAAGCTTTACGTTAAGCAACATTTCAAAAAATTTCTGTAAGTTATTGAAAAATTATTTATTACAAAAGTAGTTAAAAAACTTACTTTTTTTCTATTTCAAGTAACGTTTTAAAAAATTTGGAAAAGTGATATAGGATAGGAATAAATAAATCAACAAGGAATATTTAACCATGTTTATTTAATATTCTTATAAAGTAATGATTAAACATCGATACTAGATTAGTTTTCATAAAAGCACGAGAGAAGACACTTTTAACAAAAGGTTTTTTTCTTTAAATAAAATTAAAGCATTTCTTAATTAAGATAGATTATTAAATATTGTTTTATTTCTTTTCTTCTATCACATTAAATCTTTAATCTTACCTATTTTTTTTCCCCTTTCTTAAATGTCAGTAACTAGGTGTCTCTACAATGTTTTTTTTTTTTTTTCATAAAAGAGAGTAAAATATAAAAACAGCAGATGAATCATAACACAACAAACGAAAAAACAAACATCCTCAAACCTGTACCCATTTTCCCAAGTTTTTAAAACCTTAAAACCCACTCTCACTTCAATTCAAATGCACTTATCGCCCTCACCCACTCCACACCCCTCTTTTTTATCTCCACTCACTACCAATTCCAATCCAACACCAACACCTCTACCAGTTGCCCTTTCACTGTTTCACTCTCGCCACAAACAAAAAACAGTTTCTTTCATCAACTTGGTCTTTGTTTCTTCCACACATACCATTGACTCTGGACTCCAGAGTCAACTACAGCCTCATATACCCAAAAGGGGGTTGATTTTGGAACCATGGTTCGCAGTTCGCACACCCCAGATCAAAATAATGTGCTTTTTCCATCATGGTGTTGTTATTCTGCTGATTAGGTATGTGGGTTTGCTTTTTCTTACAAGTTCAGTGAAGGTTTCTGATGAAATTTTTAGCTTTCTGGATTTTGTTTGGTGGGTTTGTTCTGGGGGAGACTTTTGTTGCTGGTTTGTGGGTTCTTTCTTGTTTAGGCTTTCACCGTTCGAAGAGGGTAGGGAGAAGTTGGAATCTTTTTTCTTTTTAATATGCTCACGTTTGATAGATAGTGCATAGTGGATGAACAATTATATGATGTTGATGAGTTTGTGAATAGCACACAATCTCCCAAACCCACCCTATTACTGTTATCTGAATCATATAATGGAAGAATAGGATTTATTTTGGTTGTATGTTTCTATTAATTTTTCAGATGTGATCTAATCTTCAGTGAAACTTGTAATATGACTCAATTCTTCATGGTTTTACCTTATAGTCATCAACTGTAAAAGATGATTAGCCTGTCTTTTTGTTTCTTGTAATGTTTTAGGGATAAAATTGCTTTGTTTTTCTTTCCAAGGCTCTTTTAGAAAGATGCAAAATGAAAAGATGTGTTTCTTCTGAATAAGGTACTTCAGATATGCATTTAGTGATTGTTGTCAGAATTAAGGTTTCGTGTTACATTCTTTGGATAAGCCACACTTTTAGGTGTTTCAACATTGATAATGGTATGAATGTTTTACTGACCGTCAATTTTTAGCTTTTTCTGGATTTTTATAATAAATTTGCATCCATGAGTTTAACGTCTAAATTGGTTTAGATAATCTTTTATCTCCACTATTGTCAAATGGGGCGTAAAATAGAAGAAAATTTGGATATGTTACTATCTTGGGGATCAATTGATGTCATTTAAATCTGGATGAAGCATTGAATTAACATAAAATTGTGCCAACTCTGACAGTGGGCCTCTGCAGTACCAGTGTTCTGCAAAATGATTTCATTGTTTGAGTATCAAGAGAGATCAAAGAATGGTTCGCCAAACTGATTTAGTTATCATTGGTGTTTCTGCTGGTTTGGCACTTGGAATTCTGATATCTTGCCTCATATTTTTCGGCATAAGGTGGTGCAAGAAACGTTCTGCTCATCTTAGACTATCTGCAAGTGAGTCTAGTGTAACAACTCTTCCTATACGAACAAATGGATTGGGAACAAGTACCGACTTTAGTGCATCACTCGATAGTTCCATTGCCACATCAAGGTCAGAAAGTATCAAGAAAAGTTCCCATTTCAGTTGGTGGAGTCATCAAAACAAAGACCGGTTTGCTTCAGCATCAGGCATTCTAAAGTATTCATACAAGTATGCTCATTTCTCTCTTAAGCACGAGCTTAAGCCTTTCTTTTCTAATTGTTCTGTATGTGGATAACTCCTTTTAATCTTGAAACATATAACTATAGATATCAAAATGTGTTCAGTATTTGATTTGTTGCATCCTGAACTTTATATATCTTTTCATCGAAAGTTTCTTCATAAATTGAATGAATTACCTTGCAAGTTTTACCTTAGTTCAGAAGACAAAGGAAAAGGAGAAAGTAGGGAAATGGAGATGTAAAGTAATTACTGATAAAAACACTCTTAAAGGGATATTAATTGACATTGTAATGGTATGAACCTTACACTTTACATGGTGCAGAGAAATTCAAAAGTCCACGCAAAATTTCACAACAACCCTGGGACAAGGATCATTTGGGACAGTTTATAAAGCGACAATGCCTACAGGGGAGGTTGTAGCAGTGAAGGTGCTTGCACCCAATTCTAAACAAGGGGAGAAAGAATTCCACACAGAGGTATATTTTGTTACTTGGTTTGTGGGGTGCAGAATTTTGTATATTTTGAATTTTATGATTTGTATAGTACTAGAAAAAGGTTCCATAATTATCTTATACGTTTCCTCCTCCTGAGCCATTTGCTTTTCTTTCTCAGAGGCTCATAAACACATTAAAGTTTCAAGGTATTAAACCGTTGCAAAGTTCGTCGATGATTTTATACTTATTTATTCGACTTGAATTGAAGTGATTAATAATCTAGCTGGTAGTGACTTGAATTGAAGTGATTTTGTTGTTCATTATTTAATTCAGAAAATCAGTATATATGCAGAAAATGTAGTGATTCTCATCCTCAAAAACATTTTTCTGTACCTAAAAAACAAAAAGAAGAAACAGTAAAACTTGTTTGATAAGATTAATTTTTGAAAACTGTTTTCAAACTAACACATCTTTCATAATTGAAAGAAGATCTGAACGTCTCTTTGAAGTTGTTTTGGTTTTCTACTTTAAGTTTTCTGCTGCATTCTTCCTGGCATTGGTTTATCTTCTCCCACTTTTACTCTAAAATTTGAAAATTGTTTTATAAATCTTTCTTAAGCACTAGAAAACTCAGCTCACAATTCAAACCCATACAATAGTATACCGTTTCATCAAATTGTTTTCGAACATTACCACATGAACGACCTAAAAATTTAGAATTATTATTTTGGTTTTTGTAGTGTGGTTATCATCATTGGAAATAAAAGCCTGCGGTGGTTGTTTAACTTTCAAGACTGAATATATCACAATTTAAAATGGATAGGGAAGATCACTTCTGCAAGGTTATATCATATATGTAATTGATGATATTGGTTCTAATTTGATCAATTAAGGATAAGCTGATATATTATAACATCATCCATCAGTTAGGTTTGTTGAACTCTTTATATTTAACTTATTGCTTCAGGTATTTCTGCTAGGAAGACTGCATCACCGGAATCTTGTGAATTTGGTTGGATATTGTGTAGATAAAGGGCAACGCATACTGGTTTATCAGTATATGAGTAATGGAAGTTTAGCAAATCTTTTATATGGTAAGAGAAAGGTCTTTGTTGTTCATCTTTTTTGTTCTTTTTAAATGAATGCTGTTTATCGAGTATGCATATATATATATATATATATGTGTGTGTGTGTGTGTGTGTGTCTTACTTCTTTTGCATGTTTTTAGTTGTCACATGACAAACTAAGTTGTCTCAATTGAGAATAGTCTGCAAATGTTTGTAGGTGAAGAAAAGGGATTGAGTTGGGATGAAAGGCTGCAAATTGTTCTTGATATTTCACATGGAATAGAATACCTTCATGAAGGAGTATGTATTTTCATTGATGTTTTTTTTCCTAATGTATATGAAAATGTGTTGATGAATATGAATATGCATGGAACAGGCAATTCCACCTGTCATACATCGCGATTTAAAGTCTGCCAACATATTGCTAGATCACTCAATGAGAGCTAAGGTAACACTGCTTGTATATATGCTCTTTTTAATAGTCAAATTCCCATTCATTTTCCTAATTTTGCATAAGATATTGAATCAAACAGTGATCTCCTTCCTTGGTTATGTTTGTCAAAAGAAATATGTGCATGACTACAAAATCAGAGAGAAGAACTTATATAGTGGCTAAATGATAGAAACTCAGAAGCTTAGACGGCAATTCTAAAGCTTGTGTGTGCATATATTATATTAGATAACACTACAAGAAAATCTCTTATTAGTATACTGACCAATTTTAGGGATAAAAGATAATTAGTCATTATAGTGACCAATTTAGATATCAATTTATAAATTAAAAATTATTGGTAACTTAAATAGTTTTTAAATTGGTCTATAAATTGGTCACTAAGATTAAATACCAATTTAGAGACCAATTCACTATACTAATCAATTTATAAACTATTTAGTGAATTAGTCTTTAAATTGGTCACTAAGATTAGATACCAATTTAGAGACCAATTCACTATACTAATCAATTTATAAACTATTTAAATTACTAATAATTTTTAGTTTATAAATTGACATTTAAATTAGTTACTATAGTCACTAATTATTTTTTGTTACTAAAATTGATTGGTCACTGCTAAGAGATCTCTTATAGTTATAACAGTTAAATTTGAGATTCATGGCATTGATAATATTCTTTCCAGATATAAATGTTATGTTCAAAATTGTACTTGCAGGTTGCTGATTTTGGACTCTCAAAAGAAGAGATCTTTGATGGCAGGAATTCTGGTCTGAAAGGTACATATGGGTACATGGATCCTGCATACATTTCCACAAGCAAGTTAACAACTCAGAGTGACATATACAGTTTTGGCATCATAGTTTTTGAGCTCATCACTGCCATCCACCCTCATCAAAACTTGATGGAGTATGTCAACCTTGTAAGTTACTTTTCTTTGAAAAAAGATCTTTTTCTTCTTAGACTTCACAATTTGTGTCTCATTTTCTTGTTTATCTTGCAAGGCTGCAATGGATCATGATGGTATAGATGAGATACTTGACAAGAAACTTGTGGGAAAATGCAATCTTGAAGAAGTGAGGCAACTTGCTAAGATTGGACACAAATGTTTGCACAAATCACCCAAGAAACGACCCTCCATAGGTGAGGTTTCTCAGCTCATATCAAGAATCAAGCAACGGCGTGAGCGGCGTCTGACAGAAGATAACTTGTCATTTGCAAGCAACAACTTTTCTCGAGCTGTGAGTCGATTAGAAGATCGACAGGTTGAACTTAGCAGGATGTCAACCATTAACCTAACAGAAACTGTATGAACATGCTTACTTACTTGTATATGGGGTGAGTTCAAAGAATCACTTTGGTCCATTGCTACTATGGGACCAAGGAATTTTTCAGCTAATCTAATGAAACAACTTCTATTGCAAAATGTTGAATGTAAAATTGAAATTTGTTAAATTTGATACATGTTGGTCCTTAAACTTTAAAACTAAATGAATATAGGCTATTTTAATTTGATTGTGTTAAATGTTTTTAACATGTCAATCATGTTTCAGATTATGTCAATCATGTTTCAGATTGACGTTTGAGTTGTTTATAATGTGTGATATGTTTCGGTTTGGTTCAAGCGTAAGTCTGAAAGGTTGCCTAACAAGTTTTGAAAAAGTTAATGTTATTGAGTTAAAAAGACTATATCTATTATTTTTGAAATCTAGAAACTAAAATATATTAAAATTTAAGATAATCACGAATTTTAATTGTATGTTTAAGTTTAGAAACCAAAATCATATTTATTCTTATTTTAAAATCATGGAGTGAAAGGAAAATTCATCATCATATAAACCATTCTGATAGAACATGAGTTATTGCATGTAACTTTGGAACAACATTAGTACTGATATATAAGTGAAGAGTGCTAAAAATGGAGTTGGAGCTATTGCTTTATCATGGATAAGAACTCAAATGATGAAAGTAGGTCGTGGACCAGTTAAGCTTCCTAATGAATACTAGTTATTAGTAAAATTGATAAATGTTTCAATAGTTATAGTATTTACCAGTAAAATAGATAAATGTCTCGTACAAATGAATCTGACAAATATTAGCCATGAGCAAAACTGACAAATGTCACGAACTGATGAATGCTACTATTTTAATAAAATAATAACATATATTAGCATTTAAAGTTAAAATATAAAGGATATTTAACTAAAACATTAGTATTTTAGCTTGTGAAGTAGATAGTTTTTACTTTTATGGGTCACCTTGTTTTTAAAAGCTGAACTCTAATGCATTCCCATGAAACATTAAAGTCTTAATAAAGTTGACACTCGTACTCATCAATTATTTGTATCTTGTTGGAATAATACAAAACTGAAAACAAAAGATAAAACAACCGAACTCATTGGAAGAATCCACATACCAATACTTAGGAAAACAATCCCGGTTCTACGCCAAATTAAATAAGAAAAATATTAGAGTAAATTAGTTCTAACATACCATTAAAGTTCAAGTTTGTAATGAGATTTTAAAGTAAATAATATTTTTGTTTGGCAAAGGTATCAAGGTTGTGTTATAATTTTTGAAAGGTAAGAAAAATAGTAGTGTATCCCATGAAATTCTTGTAAGTTTCTGTTAATTGTAAATTCTTTATTTAACAGTTATTTGTACTTTATATGTTTATAAACAGTGTTTGCAGAAAATAAAAATAAGTAAGTCTAACTAAATGATTTGCAAATATGAGATTGAAATAACTTAATTTTGTTATTTGTGGGTTTGTTTATATATGAAGATAAAGTTTTCATATAGCAATTATATGTTTATAAGGCAATATTGATTCCTCGAGTATTGATAAATATTCTTACACGAAGCCATATGACATAAACAATCAACATATTAAACATTATTCCAAGGATTAAATATATTCGTCCTCATTCTCTCGTAGAGTTTGTTGCGGATGGTCCTCATTTTAACAGAATGTTTAAAATGGTCCTCATTTATACCGAATGTTTAAAATGATTCTCATTTGTACCGAATGTTTAAAATGATCATCATTTTCGCAATTCCTGTTTTATTTGGTCATTTTCTGTGACGCCGTTTAAATCAGTAACGAAGCACTGTACAGGTACACGTAACACACTCCAATGCAACGTAATACAAACAATATCACTTGTATAGTGCTCCGTTACTAATTTAAATGACGTCACATAAAAGGACCAAATAAAACACGAATTGCGAAAATGAGGACCATTTTAAACATTGTGTCAAAATGAGGATCATCTGCAACAAACACTACGAAAATGAGGACGAAAAAGGTATTTAAACCTTATTCCAAATACTAATATATTGAGTGAATTTAATTAGATTTAATATTAGAAATAATTTTTCATATATTGTTTCTTAATCAAGGTTCTGTCTTATGAATATTGGTCGCAAATTATAACCGATAATAAACTTGTAACTCCTATTTAATATTTAATAGTATAGTAATCCAAATTATGTGATTATGTCACTTTGACTAGTATGACCTTTGTTATAAGACAAGTGGAATCACATGTAACAATTTTTCTCTCACTAATTGTTCTGCACTGAAAATCGAACTTGTAATATTTACAATGATACCAATTATTGAATCAAGTGATAAGACCAAAAGTGATAGTTAACACTAATAGGCAAAATACAACCTTTTTTATTTATTTTAAGAGTGTTGTAACGTAAATATCACAATTTGTTTGTGATTTCACCCACTTGTCCTTTATCACGTAATTGTAGACAATAAACCTCACTTGTGAATAAAACTTTATTCACCTCTTGTTGTTGTTCATTTATACAATACACAATACAATTTATAGACTCTAATTTCCTGACCATTGTACTCAAAACAACTATAAACAGATATAAATGACTAACTCATTAACTAACTAGACTCTAATGGCTAGTGCATTAACCACTCACAACGGTTAGTTTCTCACGACAACTAATTACCCACAACGGCTAATACATTTAAGTTTATTAAAAAAAACCAACAGTAATAATTGATGTCAACTACACCAAATTTATCACACTTATGCAACTATTAAAAATATATTACATCACCAACATCAAATATAAATTATCATTATATGAGTTTGACTTACATGTGAAAGGTGATCCTTCACACCCATTAAAACATGAGTCTAACATACATGAATCTATGAGTCTTCATTTTTATATGGTTATCAATTTTATCACTTAATTTTTTATTGATTGCTCATAAAATAGTTTTGATGATGGTTTCTACTTCAAGTATATGTTTGTATTTCGGAAGTATTTTTCACTTTAGAGTTCAAAACTCTATTATATATCAGAAAATTAAAAGAAAGAAAAAAATATTGAAGTTGTTCTTATTCTCCGCTCCTAATCAATATAAAACTATTGAAAAAGAAATAATGAGCATTTGTTTGCATGCAGATTTGAGATTTGTCAGAGAATGGCTCCAAATAGGTAAAGAGAAAGACCAAAGAATAGTAGCGATGTTCCTTTTGAACTCAGCTGCTTCCTTTATCTTAAACGGCATCTTGCTGTCTCTGTGTCTTGTAACTGCTCCAATACAGACAATCACTGTGCTGGACCACATCACTACATCACATTATTTCTTATCTTATAAATAAATACAACAACAACCCTCTAATGTAAATCTACAACTTCAAAAATTAAACATGGCTACCTCTTTCTAATTTTAAATCTTTGTTGGAATTAAAAAACTACATCCTCGTATATGTGATTATTAATTTAATAAATAGGAATGAATCTTAAAGTGTAAGCATAAAGTAATCCATTGGGGGTGTTATAATTGGGTAAAATCCCACTTCAGATTTGAGATAATTATAATATAAAATTTCAGCCACCGAATAAATATATGAACACGCGAGGTGTAAAGGTCAACCAACACTTCAAATGAAAATGGAAAAAAAAAATTATTAAAGGTTTTGAATTTTTCTTTTTATTAAGTTAACTAAGATCATTCACAACCCACCAACCTATTTGAGACTCCTAAATGACCTCATATATAGCATCACTTGCTTATAACTTAAATTTTACACTTCAAAATTACAAATTAATTTCACCATTGCAAATGAAAAGATTTCATTAATAATTAAAAATTACATAATTGATAAAAATTAATAATTAAATTTATTGCTTATCCGATCCAAAATATTACTAAATGTGTGTCAAAAGATGTGATTGAAGTTAATAATTATATTGTATATTAATATGAAATGTTCTTCTTGGTAGGTATAACATGAAATTCGGATGAGGTCTATTATCTCCATCAATTGTTGAGACATGATGATTGGGGTGATTCATAATTTCATATCATCAAAGGACTATTACCTTTTGTGGGTTTATATTAATGGAAGATTAATAATTTAACATCAAATTTAACCCCTTATTCTTTTGATTTTAATTCATGGAATAAAATATAAGAGAAATTCGAGGAATTTGTTTATGAGTTAAACATATAAATGAGATATAGAACTTTGAAAGAATTGTACAAGAAGGAGAAATAAATTTAATGTAAAACAAAGAAAAAGTCAAAAAGATTAATTGGTTAAGAAAAAGCATCCTAATAAATACCTTAAAATTGATTACCCTAATTACTTAAAACTCTTACATTAAATTTTGATTGTAACCGTCTTCTCTTAATTCTCTCTTCCAACATTACAATTGTTCACAATAACTCTAAATACAGGTTTTACTTTTTATAAATAATATATTTATACTACTTAATTAATACTTGATTTAACTTTTTTTCAAGTCTCTTGTAGATTACTTTAACTAAAGCTATAGTCAAATTTTGACAATAATGAGTTGTTAGGTTTATATAAGAGACCATAGTTTTTTTTTTTCAACTCAAGACAATACAATCTTTTTTCTTTTTATATCTTGTTCAACTCAAATCTTCGGATAATACAATTTATGATTTTTTTTTTCTTATATCTTGTTTCTATAGAGTTCATGGTAGACAATAAAATAAACTTGGATTCAATTTTCTCATTGTACAAAATGTAAAAGTTTAAACTTGGATTCCGAATAACTTCTATTTTCATTGTTTCATCTAATGTTAATTGATTTTAAAATAAAATATCTTTATTTTTTATGCATAAAATGAGTTGCTAACTTTGTAAACACCATATGAAATATAGTGCAGTCCTCCACCATGAGTCTCCACTGAGAAGTGCTTGAAGTTGGTTGTTCTAGTCCTGCCTAAACCACAAAAGTAGCTGCTATTCCTAAAATTATACAAATGTTTACTATAATGCTAATCATCATTATTGGCCCACCAATAACCTTCAACCAACTATTTTTGAGTCTTACCACCCCATCTTAGAGTCTTCCCACTTAATCTTACTTTGGTCCACAAACATAATCACAGACAATTATCATATGCAGCAAAAAGCAAATACAATATCTTAGTAGACAAGAAGGTTCCAAGAGACTTCAGCGTTGTTCTTTCACATCTTCTATTTATTTCAACGCTCAACTATAAGTATTTGGTGAAGATCTATCTTTGAACTTAGAAAAAAAGACAAAAGTTAATAGTAAAAGTACTCTACATATCTTTTGCTCTTCTTTACAGTATAGAAGATACAACTCCTCTTTGCTGTTGCTTTACACAAGAACCTGTTCCTCAAAAAGTGAAAAATTTTCCAATTTTATCTAAATGATTTCAGTGAGGAATAGCCACCACACGGTTCCTTGTTTTCATTGAGATCCTAATTCATGTACAGAATCAGGGTCCTCCCCCTGAAATAAATACCAATTAGCATTGTCTTCTGATGGAAGAAACTGTTTAGAGGAGGCACGTGTTAGATGAGATAGGATCATGTGCTGCTCAATGCTTCATCTTGGAATTGGAAACACTCCTGTGGATTGGAATAAAAGTAGTCTTCTTCTTTGGGTCTGTCTGGGATGATAACTCTTCTTTTGGGGTTTCCCATCCTATTGGCATGAGTTTTCTTCACCATAATGGAAAACTCATCCCAGCATAGTGACCCATTGGTGTATCGATCTATGAGTTGCACCAAATGCTTTCTATCAAGTAATATAGTCCTTTTGAAGCCTAAAAATCTGAAGAGCAAGAAGCATTATATCAGTAAAAGGAGAATAAAATCAGTATCAGAGCATATGGTATCAAGCATTCTCATCAGAATAGTTTTGCCACCAATAACAAAACCTAGATGAAGAAAAAGACTTGGTTTGCAAGTGCACTGAATGGCTCAGATAATGTATCATAGAAAAAATAATAATCTGCCAGTAAGATTGTAATGCTTGCTAAGTTGTTCATTCAAGGATGAGATCACAGAAGATGACTCATGGTAAAACATCTGGCATTATAGTAAGTAATACCTTCGGTGTCCTTCCACAACCTTAGCCATGTTCCCATCATAGGTTGGAATGAATATATCACTCTCTAGAGACACAAGGTAATCCAATGCAGCCATTTGTGATGAGTGGTTTTGAAAATACATCAAATCTGAAGGTTCTAGCAGAGTTTCCTTCCTCACCTGTTGCAGTTAAAGCACACAAAGGTTACAAAACAACATATAAACATAGAAATATGATTTTGTTTCTTTCTACTGACCACATTCGGAAAAGCTGCATGTAAACTTGCCATCCTTCTCCCTCCACCATATATTTCTCCAGCAGCAATATAAATCTGAATACTTTGATCAATGCCTAAAGCTTTCAATACCAGCGTAGTCTCTTCGGGTGTCAAAGGGCATAGACCATCTTGTCTCTTAAGATCAGAATTAATAACTTTCTCCTTCCACCAGGGATAAGCATATCTGCAAAATGCAAATGCAACTTTCCAATATTATATTGAATTTGAGAAGCAAAATTGCACTGTGAAACTGACACATTAGTTCAAGATTTAGCATACCTCATTCTTGTGAGTTCCTCCACTTCCCTGCTGTCGCATCCATGCGTACAGCCAGAGAAGGCCAACATGTCCATCTCATATCTAAGGTGAAGCACAAGGAAGGGTCCTTTTTGCCTCAAAATTTTTACTATCTTCCTACCAAGTTCCTCTATCTGGGAAGTAAACCTCAAAGCATCAAAATTTACACGACATCGCAGCCTTTGAGTCTCCAAAGGTAGTCCATTATTGGCAAGTCGAGCATCAGTTCTGTTTAGATGCACAACCTTGTGTTTCAGTATCAGAGGAAGGATCTGCGATAAGCAAGTAGAAAAGTCAGCTGAATTCAAGTAACCAAAAATCTGATAAAGAAAAGAAGTCATGTTAACTAAGTAAGTACCTGCTTTTCATAGTATGATATATTAGACCAGCTAACTGGCGGCAATGAGTAGAATAGTCCATGTTCAACTCTTCTCTTGAGCCTAGGTGGTAGTTGCTTTAATATTCTAACCTCATCTCTTAAGGATCCAATGAAATTATCTACATCAAATATGTCTTGGAACTCACTGCCACATCAAGGGAACAGAAATCAGGACAACATTTCAATTAAGAAATCAAGATGACAACCATGGAAATAAACACTATTCTGAACTAAAATCATGACTGTAGCAATAGGAAAAGTGAAAACCTTGGATCAGCCCAGAAAGATGTTTTATCCAGCTCCGGAACTATGAGAGTAACATTTAAATGTCTTGCTATAGCAACCATGTCACATATCTGTGCAAGAACAAACAAAATTTTGAGAAAGACAGAATAAGAATTTGCAAGTTGATGCCGGCAGTGAATGTAATAAAGCACTGGCACTCACAGCTGCTCGCATTTGGTTGAGTCCTCCATTGCACGAAACCATAAGATAACCATTATTCTTATGAATCCCTGATAAAACAGAACCATCGTATTCCTCCCTCAGTCATAACCAGTCATACAATTATTTAGCAGATACATATATACAAAGCTTAAGAAAGTCACCATTCTTTGAACAAAAATCACAGACCATCTAATAAGGAATTTCCTATTCTTAAAGAAATCCTTAACATGATTTTTTTGAAAAACAGTTCGCAGCCGCAACTTTTGGGTTGTCTGCGACCACATCGTCATCACAAATGCAGTCGCATCGGCCTTGTATACTGCATTTTCCGGCAATACCAACTCCGAAACTGAGATCGCAAAACCTTAAAGATCAATTTATGTGACAAAACAAGCACTTACTTTTGGGTGGAAACACAACCTTGGCCGGAACAAAAGCCTGTGCAATTGCTGGAGATTCATCTTGGTGGCTGAAACAATGAGGCATGCCCTTCAACAACCTTGGTCCCCACAACTCCCCAATTGCCATTAGTTGAACCACACAAGTCCAAAGTATCACTGTAGTGATGGCACGGGCCATCCACACCTTGATCCGAGGTCTCACAATCAACCTTTTGGACTTGACAATTTCATCACCGCTCAAAACATTGAACCCCATCTCCATCTCCTCACTGTCACAGTGATCACCTTTTCCATCAGAAACCCTTGTCCACCTCAACATCATTGCCTTTTTATGTTCTTCACTTTCTGCTTGCACCCCAATCGGTGGCGTGAGGTTAACTCCTCGCTCTTCAATCTAGGGCCTTAAAAAACAATCAGAAGGATGAGAAAGAGAAAAAAAAAAATCATGAATTTAGGGGTGCTAATAAATGCAATCAATCAAGGCCAAAACCAATGTTTTAGAGGCTTGAAGTTCGTTTGGATCTTTCAGCCAAAAATTAAATGCTAATTAAACGAAAACCATTGACCTTAGACTAGTAATTAACATAAGAAACCAAAAGGGAAATAATAAACCCCCCATACCCCACAAACAAGGAAAATCTCCCAATTAACTCACATCAGCAAGTGACGCCTTGAAACCATAAAACCACATTCAATTTTCAGAATCATTATCATTAAAAGATTGCTAGCATTGTGACTTTCACACAACAATGACAGCTGGTATTACCACTAAACTACCTTCAAGATCATGCAAGTAAAAACCACGGGCATGGACATTGGAGAATACCCAGAAGAAAATTTTTGAATTTAAATATTCACAGGTTCCGAATGCATTGCAGAGGTGAATGAGTAGCGACAAAAAACAAGAGAAAAAACTGTGTAAAAGAGTGCTGTGAGCTCTGTGTTAGTTGGAACGATAATGGTGAAGAGGGTGGTTTTGGAAGATGGGAAGTAGTATTTTTCCGGCGGGTTTCCGGTTGAGATTCCGGCGAGAGTCGCCGGAGAAGAGAGGTGGAGAAGGAAAATAGATAGAGTTGGTATAAAAGGAAGAAAATGAGGGAAAAAGAAAGCTATAATTAAGGCGGTAGAGAAGGTGGCATTAGTAAGAGAGGTGTCATGTGGGACCCTTGTTAACTGTAACAAAACCCCCTTCCATTTTTTTTATTTATTTTTATATAAAACTATCAATTATAATAATAATATTATTATTCATCTTCATTTTTTATTCTAAAGTTTTCACTTAACCACAAAATTTAATTTTCATTTTTTTCCCTGATTTATTGTGAATTTTTTTTGTCAGACTACACATACCTTTTTAATGGAAAACCAGTTTAGAAAAATAAAATAGGAGAAGTATTTCATTTTGTGAAGGACAGTTTTATCCTCGTAAAGTGAAATTATTACAAGACAGTAAAACTATTCTTTTTCACGAATTTTTTTTCTTACTTTTCATGTTTTATCCTGTTCTTTTTTGTATAACAAATCTCACTTGTCCGAATGAAATTCACTTGAACTTTCCAAGTTAAGTTTTAAGTTTAAATTTTTGTAAAAACAATTAAATTGAAAGATAATACGCACTTAAAATATATTAGATATGATGAATAATTTTAATTACTCAATATGGTAATAACATATTTTTCTGATAAAAATAACATATTATTCTTTAATTTCGAAAAAAACTTATACAACTATTTTAATAAATACTACTGAACAACCTAATATATTTTAGTAGTTTACTTTATAGAAAACGAACAAATATTTGAAAAGTTTCTTGGACTTGTGATTCTCGTTAGTTATAATTTCTGATTACGTAAAAATTTCTTTTACAAAAAACATCCTAAAAGTATCAACCTAGTATATCAAACGAAGTTTAATAAAAAAATTATTGATAAAAATAGTTAAAAATAATCCTCTTAAATAATTTCCTTTCGGTACAGAATATATGCTATTTGAGAAATATGTTGTGCCGCACTTAAACTTAATTACGTTAATCAAGGCATTGATAATAAAAAAATGTAACAGATTTTAGTTTTTTTATTTAAATATTTATGTTTTTCTTTATAATTTTTTTCTTAACCAAAAATATAATACACTACTGCTACAAATTTATTAATTATTTTATGAACTTTTAATCAAGCGGGAGAGGCTTAACTTGAATAATTAAAAGCTACGAAACTTAAATATAAATAATTAAAATTAGAAATTCCAAAATCATGTACAAGTTATGCATGGAAACGAAATCTGAATTTAATAACCATAATTTGAAGAAAAAAATAAAACTCGGCTCGTAAAAACTAATTAATTAAATGCATTTCAAAGCTCTGTCATGCGTTAATTCTCTCAAATGCTTATTTATGAGAGAAGGAAACATGCAGCTATATTTTTTTTTTTTCAATTTAGAAATTAAACTAAATAAATACCAGATATAGTGTTTTTAACGAATATGTATCTTAACTTCTTATAACTATATGTCTATATAAATATAAATACATATACTAAAACAACGTGTTCTATATTTGCTTTAGTTTTTATTTTTTTTTAAGAACATTGTTAGAAAAGATGTTTTTGGAATTTTTATAAAAATTTTCACAAAATCATTTTGTAAGGAAACTGATCATCCCTGTCTTTTTCTCTATTTATTCTTCTCTCCCTCTCCTTTTATTTTCTGTTTAGTTTATTTTAATTGTTGTTGTCCTTTTATTAATATGTCCTCTTTTTGTTGTTGCTCCATTTAAATCAACATTAAAGAATAAATATTTTTGAATTATTATTATTTTTTCATTATTTGGTGGTTGATTGATTTGGTGGCTATAAAAGCTTGATTTTAGGTGATGTTTCAGAAAGAAAAAAAATTGCTAAAGGCAGATACTGATTTTGGTGTTGAACTCAATTTGCAAGCTAAATAAAAATAATTTAAAAGTTTATTAAAATTTAAAGTGACAAACAACACTAAATTATTGGTTTTCATGTAACGCATATCATCTTAAAAAAAATATAAGAGGAATATGAATGTTGGTGGCTCTAAATTTGACATGTTTCATTTAGCATATGAAGTTATTTTATATGAATGAATTCCAAAAAGTTGCAATAAGAAAAAGAAACATTTGATGAATCAAACTCATTGGATTCATACACCCAATAATAACTATAGACAAATCGACAAAATGCTTATCTAAGGAATAATTATTGAGATGAAAATAAGTTATTTAAATGAGGCAAAATGATGGAAAGAGACAACCCAAAATAATTATTTAACTCACATTAAGATTACTTCATAGAAAAAATTGTCACCCACTTAAAAAATAATACATGAATACCTAACAACAATAGCTTTTATACTCTAGTTTTTTGAATAAAATATTTGGCATGTCTAAGAACTAAGAGTACTAGCCAATAAAATAAACAAGATAAGTGTATATATATATATATATATATATATATATATATATATATAATATATGTGTGTTAACAGGTTGGTTTGATTAAAGAGAATATCAGTTTAATTGGAATAATTTGTTTGATATGATTTTGTTTTGTAACCCACTATACTTTGGGTCAAGTAGTTTCTTGGAGAAATAAAAAGAATAAAGATAAAAAATGAAAAAAATAAAACACACGTGTGATATTTTTACTTTTTCATTGGTTAATTGTAATTTTGGTGTCTTTTAATTCTTTGTTTAATATGTTAATCCTCTATTTGTTTCGTGATTTTAGTTTTAATCTAATTCTATATTTTATATATCTATGTACTTGTTCTTCGTTTAGTTTTTTTATTTATTGCATAAATTTTTATAGTATCTTAAATGAATATGTTATATCTAAACTTCAATGACATTAAAGAAATAAATAAAATGTATAGCATTCAAATCATAAAGTAAAAATAAGAAAATGAAAATCGTGAATCATTTAAGAAACGCCAAATTATAAATTAACCTTTTTTTTTTCTTTTATCTTTTTTCCTTGAAACATGGAATCGCATATAAACAGTATGTATCAAACAAAATGATATAGTTTTGTATCTCTGTCACCAAGCTCATACAAATAAAAAGAATAAACACAGAAAAAATGATTACATATTTTAGTAAAATGATATAATATATTTATTTTGATATGAATTTGATCATTATTAGGGTCGAATCTTTCATATTTTCTTTCTAAAAATTTAACAATTTATTATTAATTTTAAGATTATAGAATTATTTTAATAATAAATTAAAAAAGTAAACAAAATTATAAATAGAGGTGAGAAGTTTATTTATTAATTTTTGTTTACTTTCTCTAAGATAAATGAGGTTCTGACCATAAAAACTACGCTAGATCAAGATTTTGAGGAATTGGAGAAGTATTAAGATATTTGGATTAAAATTTGGATTTGGTAAATATAATCAACCCAATTAAAGGTGGATAATAAAATTTGTTAAACAAAATGCACTAGATAAAATAAGTTAATATTATATGTTTTTGTAATCTTTATAATGCAAGCATTATTCGAGTTAAATATCCTTTTTATTTTTAAGTGAAAATTACAATTGGTTTCTTTTCAAAACTTTAGTTACAATTTTATAAATATGTGAATTTAGTCTTTTTTAACCAATATTTGTTAAGTTTATTTGATATTTCAAACACGTTTCTCAACTAACATTGAAATAGAAATGTGTCAAACGGTATAAACAACTCAAATGCTATCATGAAACACATTTGAAACGTTTAATAAACTTAACAAAATTTGGTTGAAAAAACTAAATTTATGCATTTTTAAGTTGTAGAACTAAATTGGACTAAAGTTTCAAAGAATGATTAATTCAAATTTTCATTAAAATTTAAGGGACTAAAAACATATTTAATCCTAATTATTTTGATGTATAAGTTATTTTCAATTTAAAGACATGTGAGTTATATGAATTTTCGAATGGGATTGATGATTTGTATTGATATTATTATTGTTGTAATTATAAGAATAACCATTTTGATGAGTGTGAGAGTATAAAATCACTAGTAGATAATGAAAAAGTGTGAAAAACATTGTCTCATTATTAGGTTATATCTTCATCGTTGTATTCTGGTCTTCTGATTTTACCCTTCGTATCTTAAGCATTATTTATTTTTGTTACCTCTCATTATTTTGTGTGTGTGTATCAACTCTCATTCATTTTGGAAATACTATGAAAGTTTTTTCTTTTATTCTTTGCTATCGGTTGGACTTAATATGGTACCAGAGTCAAGTTTAGAGCCTATCCTAACGAGATTTAATGTTTGTTGGGCATATTATTTCATCCACTATTAGACCGCTATCGAACCACCCACACATCCTATGTTTTACATCATAGTGATGATTCTAGGCTCATCCTCACTTCCCATCTACTGGATAAGGAACTATACTACCTAGAGTCATGTTATGCAACTAGCGCTTTCGGCGAAGAGCAAGTTACCCTTGATTGATGGAACCCTAGCTCAACCCAATTCGAGTCATCCTTCTTTCCACGCTTGGTCTCATGCAAACAATGTGGTCATCACTTGGATTTATAACATGGTCTCCAAAGACATTCTCACGAGTATTATTTTTTCCACCGCTAAAGAAATTTGGGACGTCTTGAGGAAAAGATTCCCAAGAAAGAATGGTCCTCAAAATTTTCATATTCAAATGCCGTTACAACAAGGAACCAAAGCTCAAGCCTATTTAGGAAGAGTTATCCTGATACAAACCACAATTTCACTGTATGTGCGGAAGTTTGCAAATCCTTCACCAATACACAAAGACTAAGTACGTGATGTCATTTTTAATGGGACTTAATGAATCTTTTTCCCAAATTCATGGTATTAGAACCGCTACCCACTATCAGTAATGCCTTTTCTTTTTTCTTTCAAAAGGAACCTCAACGAGATATTGTCGGTATCCCTTCTCATTCTCATAATACTCCATACAATGCTTTAACTATTAAGGATGTTTATACTACTAAATTGAGGCTAATAAATATACCTTTGTTAAGAAACCTTGACCAAAATGTGCTTACTATAACAATTTGGGACACACTAAAGACAAATGCTATAAATTGGTTGGTTATCCTCCAAATAAATTCAAGAAACAAGCTTCTATTGTCATTAATCATGTTGATGAATCTTCTAATAGTCAAACCAATCATCAAGATCCCAACATCACTCCTAGCCAATGTCAACAACTTATTTCTTTTCTAACTAACAAGTTAAACACTAACAATCGGGTGATGCCATTGCTACCAATGTCCTAGATGAACATTTAGCTCTTGAATCAAATCAATTGGTTAACCGTTGGGTTATTGATTTTGGAGCTTCTTCTTATATTTATTGTTTTCAACATTTGTATGATTCTTGTATGCCTACTTCAGATTCTCAAGTTATTCTCCCTAATTCCACCAAGGTGATTGTGTCGGGCATTGCTAGTAGTAAACTGTCTGACGATTTTTTTCTTGCACAATGTTCTTTACGTACCCTCTTTTCGTTTTAATCTTTTGTCTCTTCTTACTTAATTAAAGATAATAATTTTTAGTTCATGATGCAACCTAGTCAATTTCTTTTGTAGGAAATGAAATCCCTTAAGACGATTGGCATTGCTAAAGCTCATCACGATTTATTCGTTTTGATTTTGCTACCAAATCCTCTTCTCCTCTAGAGGTATACTCGCTCAACAACCAGCCCCCTTTGAGCTCTCTAGATTTTTATTAATTTAATTTCTCCCAACAACCAAACACTAGGAGCAAAGCCAAATAAATTCACCCAATGAGCTCAGACTTGCAAAGGACCCAACCACTTTAATCCTTTTTGACTTATTTAAAATCTTTTCACTCAACGAGAGTTTTACACCCCTAATGACTTGAACTCTTGGGAACCTTTTTCACAAGGCTCACTTAGCGAATATAATGTCTTGAGCTCTATAATTTTAAATTTAGAATTTTCGCTCAACAAATGGTGTTCACCAACGAGTATGCATAGTTCCAAAAATGTCATAAATATACTGGATAATCATCTTGGTTCTAATTGAGTACTTTTACTCATTCCTCGTGCCAAAATCACTACATTTAGTCAAAAATGACCTCAGATAAAACCAATTGACTCGATTGATATATCTTGAAAGATCAGTGTTCACACAAGCATACATACATCATATATACCAGGTTCAACAACAATCTCAATCAACATCAATATTCAACCCCAATCATGCTTTAAAATCCACCATAATAGATAAATTCAAGTTGTTTAGCTCATAGCATCAATGGAATATAACAAATTAGTTTTCCTTACTTGAACTAAACTTATAAATCAATTATCCTTAAGAATACTAATTCTCACAAGATATTCTACATGAACACATCATAACATTCCTAGTTAAATAAATATTCATTTTGAATCCTTTGAGTCACATGTAAAGATTCTCTAATTCATGCATGCAAAACTTCTAAAAATTAACTTAAAAGGAGTTGAAACTAAAAATTAACTTAAAAGGAGTTGAAATAGACTACTAAATAAAATTTTGATCATCTACTAAAAATATAAAATTGGTCAAAATTTTAGAGAGTGTAAAAAAAGAAAATGATAATTTTAGAGAAATGATAGTTTTTTTATTTAATAATAAAATAATCAAACTCCATTATATATTAATTATATATTAATGATACTATTTTCTAATTTATAATTTTGATCATGTTGTTTTAAAGTTATAATATATATAATAGTAATAATAATTACTCTACTGGTGTTATAGAGGCAATTTACATGAACTATGATGAAAAGAAACCCTAACTTATGTGTTAAAAATTCAAAATCCATTAAAAGTGAAGAAATAAAATAAAAGTATAGACTTTATTGACTATGGAAGGTTGATTTTAAAGCGAACACATAATCTAAGTCTTGTTACACCATTTAATTAACAATCAAAAACCACTTTATCTAGTCTTCCATGAAGTTTCAATCAATCAGGCTCACAGCATCTCATTGTTCTCCGTGATTAAATTTGATAAACAGAACCTTTATAACTTCTATAGCTGGAACTCTTCTCAACAAACCAATCAATCACTTATATTTAGCTTTGCTAGGCCTATCACTTAACCATAGAAATTAAAGTATTTGGTGATGAAGATCATACTCACTTTTCAATGAAAAAAAAATCGATCTATGGTTGATAATTTATAATATGCATCTTGGAAATAGAATATTTTATACTCCCAGATGCTTTCTTTTCCATCGTTAGAATTTTCAAGGATTTTTTATATATTTACTGTTATCTTTAATTCTTAATATTTTTTATCAACATCTAATGTTTATTTATATATATATATATATATATATATATATATATATATATATATATATATATATATATATATATATATATAATATATATCCACTACAAGAAAATATTTCATTAATGATCAATATATATTGATCAAAACTTGTTACTTATAGTGACCAATTTAAATATCAATTTATACAATAAAAACAAATTATTAGTTACTAAAATAATATTGCTATTATGAATAAAATATTATAATTAGTCGTTAAATTGGTCACTACTTAATTAGAGACTAATTTTGAAATTAATTCCTTTGATAACGAAAATCTTATAGTAATTAATGTTTAATTAGTGACTAATTATAATTTTGTATTAATAATAGTGATTATTTTAGTAACCAATAATTTTTTATTATGTAAATTGATATTTAAATTAATCATTATGAATAATAACTTTTGATCATTATTAGAATTGGATATTAATCAAAACATTTTCTTACCGTAGTGATTATACTAAAATAAAAATTGTTACATTTCATTATATTTTTAATTATAGAAAAGAATAAAAAAGTAAAACTCAGCATATTATATATATATATATATATATATATATATAAAATTTTTGAAGCAAAATTTAATTTCTTTCAATTTAAAATATTTATCAATAGTATAGCTCATAAAAACACATTTTTATTCAAAAGGATTCCAATACTCGTGTTTTTATAATACTAAAGTTATTCAATAACTAAACTTACTTTCACAAAAAAGAATAAAATAGCCACAAATCAATCCAATTACAAAAATCTAGGGATTTATATAAACCCTATCTATCCATCAACATTCTTCCACCCGTACCAACTCAATAGCATTAATAAAATAATTTTTCATTACTGGATAGTTAACCTGTGTTTTGATCCGACGAAGTTTATATTCTCCAAATCAAGTAATTTTTTCAAAATTCTAATCAACTTAAGTTAAATAAATGAGGTTAGCTTGTCTCACTTAACAACAAGTTTTTCTTTGAAAGATTTACCTTTGTAGAAGAGATTGACTTGAAAATTCTTAAAGATTTTATAGGTTTCTTTTTAAAAGCCATACTTATAACAAACAAACACATCAGTGTAAACTTAATTAAACCAACACAAATTTATGTTTTATAATATTTGCATACTTGTGACAAATTTTCATATCACATACAAACAAGCAAAGAAAATAGATTTTGAAATCTAAAGTTGAAAAAAAGAACGTGATCAAAATTTTATTTGATTACTATAATTATCACAACAACAAAAAATTTGAATAATAATTAACTTTAGGGACAAAAAATAATTAGTCACATAACTAATTTATATACCAATTTATAAATGAAAATTATTAGTGACTAAAATAATTTTAAAAATTATAATCGGTCACTAAATTAATAATTAAAGTAATTTATATCATAAATTAATTTTTAAATTGGTCGCTAACATTAGCTATCAAGATTCTGGTTACATAAAATTGGTCTCTAACTAAAAAATTGATTTCTAAACATATTTTTTATGGTTAAAATTTATCATGATTTAAGAATGTTCTTTTATATATATATATATATATATATATATATATGCTCTCTTCTCTATGTCTCCTAATATGTAGTTTTAGAAAAAGAAAAAATAAATAAAGGATCAAGGAAAAATAATTTAAATTTTAAAGAGGTAATTTTCTATTAACTATAAATCTTGTATCTTATTATTCTGTGTTTACATAATTTAACCCTATGTAATTTAGTAGAACAATTATCCAGAGTTTGTTTTAAGGTAACGAAGAAACCTCTCTTTTCCAAATCTCAATATTCACGCAAATATTAAGAGTTGATCATTTGTTTGTTAAAAAGTTTGATCGGTGTTTTTTTTAATTATATATTTTTTATTTACAAAATTAAAATTTCAGACCTAGTAAAAAATAACAGTTAAGTTTCATTTACATAAATTTGAATTTTCTACTAAGGTTTCCATTGGACATGTGCTTGGTAAAGCAACTACGTACGTGGTACGACGACTGATGAAACAAAAATCATATACATGTGTATCTTTTGTGGTCCGTTATGAACAGTTGCTACCAACTCAGATCTCAGAACCTCTCACGTGAGTAAAGATGAAACCCACCTTTGGAATATATATATATATATATATATATATATATATATATATATATATATATATATATATATATATATATAAATTTATGATTTTTGTATATAATGTTTAATTTTGTTATTTTATCTAATATGAGATTTAGTTTCATATTTATATTATTATTTAAGTCCTTTAATAAAAATATTAACAAAAAAATATATGTAGTAATATTTTTTTCTCAATTGTTTATGTCAATTAATCTGAGTGAAAACATGTATGTTCATATTTTGTATAATTATAGAAAATAATACAATTATTATTATTATTATTATAATTATAATTATAAATTAAAATATTTTTTGTATTTTTATTGTATATAGTTTTTATTTATTTTGTCAGCATTTTTATAATTAAAAAAATTATTAAATTTAAAAAATTATTAAATAAAAAAAACAGTTAAAATTAAAAAAATTATTAAGAGATAGAATTGGCAAAATAATTATTTTAATTTAAAAAAATCATATTTAATAAAATGATAAAATTGAAAAATAAATATGAATGAAAAAAATCAAGTATATATGTGATGCACGTAATAGAATTTTGTGTTGATATTTCTTGCACCTTTTAAGTTAGTTTTTTTTTTTTTTTTTTTTTTTTTTTTTGTGTTTTTTTTTTTTTCTTTTTTTTTTTTTGTTTTTTAATTTTTTTTTTTTTTTTTTTCATTTTTTTCTCTTTGTGTGTCCTTTAATTACCTTTTGACGTTTTGTGTCATAAACGTTGGCATGTTATTATTGTCCCGTCCATGTCTTTTTCTTACGTTTTGAATGTTTTTTACTCCAAAAATTTACATTTATTAATTGTATGAAAATGAATTACATGTAATACCATATTTTGCAAACCTAACTCTATGATCATCACAATACTTAGGTTGAATAAAACAAGTTGTTATCTTTATCTCCACACTTTGGTTTACCCATAACCTTAACTGGTAACAATATCCAGATTAGTTCATAAAAGTGGTTCTAGTAATTTAATAAGGAAAGGTGTATAAATTGAATAATGACTCCATAATATCGTGAATATTCTAACATGAAATTTATAAGAAAAAATCTAGTTATCATTGAAATCTTGATTAGTTTTATTATATTACTCAAAACCTCTCTATATCCCTTTGTGTTTCTCAAATTGTCTATGCATCAAACATAAAGGAATGTTAGGGAAATGAATCTGGTAAATTGTATGTGGATACAATTTTTTGTACTAAATTAATTTTTACAAACAAATGAAAATTTTATCATTTTCAATAAATAAGAATAATTATTTGTAACAGACATACAAATAAGATATGATTCAAGTCACATATAAAAAGTTTATGTAAAAGTAAATGCAAATAAAAAAATAAATTTAACTCATGTATATAAAAAATTAATACTATTTATAACCAAAAATCTTAAAAATAAATTTATAAATATTTATCTTTATATAATATTAATACTTATCTTTATTCCGTGTAATAAATTTTTCAAGAATTTACTGCTTGTGTCAAATTCAATATAATTCATCTATAATAATATATAAGAGATTCATTTTTTATGTACACATTTCATAATAACAATTATACCCTTTATAATATAATTATTTATTAAATTTATTAAAATTAACAGTTATTTTTATCTATTTTCTATAAAATTGTTTTTCTTTTTGTTTCTTTTTTTTTATTCATCAACAATTAATTTCTCTATTCATTTCACTTTATTCTTAATAAATATAAATTTTTTTTATATATTAACTTAATAATATTACATTATTATCACTTACTAACACATTATCATTTATATATTGAAAATGGGTACACGCTAGTATAATATTAAGTCTATCAGAGCTGGAGGTATATTTTATATGTTATGTATATTACAAAATTATAAAAGATTGTATAAAATTATATAACTAAATAAAATTATACAAATATAAAATATGCTAGTTCAAGTCATAAGTTTTATGCTATCAATAAATTGGATTGTGTTACCTATTTAAGCAACAAATACTATTATCTTTTAAAGTTAAAATAAAGTTCATGCAGCCATATTTCTTTTAATTGACAACAGGTTTTCATAAAACAGTACTATATAATTTCTATAATAAAATTTAAAAAATTATAAAGTTATTAATTATATAATTTATATAATAAAAGTATATAAATATATATAGAGTTAGATAAATAAATACTACCATAAGAGAAAGTTAAGGAATGAAAAGTATGAGTTGTCCTTGTTGGTCTATTTTGAACAACCTTTGGTATAAAGGTTGCACTTTGGCTGTGCACTCTCATATGGGCCATTGTGTTTGGAACCAACTTTGAATGTCTATCACATACTGCTGTCTCTTTTCTCATTTTCACATAAACAAACTATTACAAATTATTACAATATATATATATATATATATATATATATATATATATATATATTTTTTTTTTTTTTTTTGACCAATAATTTAGATGAAGTTAAAATAATAGATTCAAAAATTATATGTTATCATTGTTATTAATTAGTAGTAAGTTTTTACTGATAATTTTAAGAGACATAGTTATGAAAAAAATATATTTTTAATAAATAAATCAAAGTTTAAAAATGTTATAAAAATTTTAAGAAGTAAACTTAAGTTAACCTCAATTTTATAAAAAGTGAAACTTATACTCACTTATATTATATCATGTAGATTTTCATTTAAAAAAAACATATTAATTAAGAATATTTTTATATTTTTAACAAGAATTTTTATTCTACTACTTTATCGATCCATTAATTACACATTGACATCAATTATTACTACTGCTATATGTGTTTAATTAAACTAAAATATCTGCATCTGTCGTACTACAACGTTATTGCCATAAAACACAAAGTTACATGTTAAAAACTCAAATCACATAATTCTTTTTTCAATAGAAGAAGATAAATTCAATATTTCTGTTTTTTTTTTCTTTACCTGTTTTGTTTCATTTCTAAAGAGAAAAAAAAGTAAACACACATGATCATTGTTTCTACTCATTTTTTACTTGTTATGTTCCATTTACGAAGAAAAAGAAAAGAAAAATATTACAGATACTAAATTTATAAAATATACTAAAATTTAAATTAATTATTTTTGCTTTTATATTAATTTGTATATATGACAAAAATTTGAAGACAAAAAAGCACTTCTCAAATACACAAAAAAAAAAAACACAATCACAAAAAA
>Ga0214543_1004089_pt1 | contig 27879 bp, 12 predicted proteins | sample CNSS2metaG_FD_160094 | JGI IMG/M metagenome (GOLD analysis project Ga0214543, IMG submission 160094) | Root nodule microbial communities from cowpea collected in UCLA plant growth center, Los Angeles, California, USA - CNSS2 | ecosystem: Host-associated > Plants > Roots > Nodule | place: USA... | reverse complement strand
TGAAGATTCCAGGTGTAGAGAATCCAGCTGATATGTTGACCAAGACTGTCACAACAACTAAGTTGAGGCTTTGCATTGCCTCAACTGGCCTTCGAGAAAATTGATGATGAAGGCACTACACTAGGTGATAATGTAAATCAAACACCAAGTGGGAGAATTGTTAGAATTATGGTGCTTGATTTAGTCCCACATCGCTCAGAATAGTGAGATGTGGTTCTCTATTTTACTATATAAGAGACTCTATGTAAAGCTTTAAGATACACCAAAAATACAAATACTTCCTAGTGTAGTCGTGGACGTAGGCATACACATTGTAGCCGAACCACGTTAAATTCTCTGTGTCTATTTTTCTCTCCTTTATTCTTTCCTTTATTGCCTTGTTCCTAACATATACAAGGACTCTCATATTTAAACTTTTTTAGCACCAACTCTTATGTCAAAATGGTTTTAAAGTTCCTCCATCTGATGGCAATGGCACACAAGATATTTTTCCTCCCCATCTTAGTGTTGGGAATGTCAAACTTTTTCTTTAAAAATAACATATGAAATATTGACCAGTGTAGGAAAGGGTATCTACCCCAGTTATTTTGGGCATTTCGTATCAGCTTAAGAACCGGGGCATATACTGCCGAGGAAAAATGGGGTTCCTAACCAAGGCCTAATTCACAGCCAAAAATGATATTTCTACCCCGGGTTTGGCTGCAACCGAGGCAGATCTCTTTCTCGCCTCTCACTAGCCAAGCCGCATATGATGCCGAAAACTTTTGCAGCTGCGAACAGTGGCAACCACCATTGCGAGCAAGCCCACCACCATGACCGTGACACAAACAACACCGCAACTCTCGCAAACACAACCAAATAGAGAGCTGCAACTAAATGTTGCCATCACCACTGCGATAGTAGTGGCAACCACCTTGGCAAACCACCTAACGCAAACGAAACCAATACAACTCCACCACTACAAACCATCGTAGATCACCGCGAGCACCTCTAGAACACCAACACTATGCAACAGGTACATTGTTGTGATACATAGGCCACCAGAAAACTATATATGTAGCCCAACACAAAGTCCATTGTCGTTGCTGTGAAAACAGAACTAGGCTGCCATGACGAACCACCACCATTGCAACGCCAGCCAACACACAACCATATCTTGATGTCTCTGTCTCGCGAACCAAAACCAAAACTAGAATTCAGAAATAAAAAATGTAAAAAAAAAAATCACCAACTAGTGGTGATTTTAACCAGTAGCAATGGTAGCGACGACCTCCTTTGTCCAAAAACAATAGTGTAAGACCCATGAAAATTAAATATAAATAAATATCTAATTATCAATAATTGTGGGTTAGGGGTACATTTTAGAGGAATTAAATGGGCTAATCATAACAAGGAATAATGGTAGCTCAAGTGGTTGAGCATGTTGGGTGGTGTTGAGAGGACTTGGGTTTGAGTCTTGTGTATGCCATTAGTGTGATTTTTAATTTTTAAATTTGTTTTGGATACATGCTTGGTTGTGTGGTATGACATTATAAATTTATGTGTGCATGAAATGCCAAGAAATATGTAATAGTTTATTGGTGTGTGTGCATATGTTTGGTAATTGTGTGAAGGAGAGTCTGAACCTTGGTACGCGTGAAATAGTCTTTTTTATGTTTAGATTATTTTGGCCACTTTGGGAAATGCTTAGAAAACCCTAACCGTCTTAGAGAGAAGCTTGAAGGATTGAGAAACCACCATGTTAATGGCATTCCCAAAATTAGGGTAATCATGGTCAACTTTTGCCCATTGAGGAGAATTTGCAGGGTGTCGAAGCTTCCCATCACATATCATTTCCTTCGCATGCAATCTTAAGTTCTTTGAATCTACAATATCATTATGATACATGCACCTAAATCTTGGTATTGTAGGAAAATACCATACCACTTTCATCGGTGCTGAATTTTTCTTGTAGCGCAATGCTCCACATTTAGGACATTTATCTAATGGTGAATATTCTTTTCGAAAAAGAATGCAATCATTTGGACAAGCATGAATCTTCTCGTAGCTCATCCCAATAGAGCTTAACATTTTTTTAGCCTCATACATTCGGCAAGGAAGCACATTATCTTGTGGTAGCATATCTTTCAAAAGTGATAGTAATTCTGTAAAGCTCTTATCAGACCATCCATTTCTTGCTTTCAAATTGAATAATTTTAACACTGCTGATAGTCTTGCGAAACTAGTACAACCATTATACAATGGTGTCTTTGCATCTGTTGTCAACCTATCAAACATTTGAGGACAATCCCCAATATCCTCTTCGATAACGTTTGCAATCTCCTCAACTTAGTCTAACTCATAAGTTGTGTCAGTATCTTTTGGTGCATAACTTGTACTACCATGCCCGTTATGTGCTATATCATTATTTTGATTTTCACCATGTTTGGTCCAACATGAATAACTTCTATCAATTTCGTTGCATACTAAATGCTCTGCTAACTCATTTGCATTCACTACCCTTGAATGAAAACACTTCAAGCAAGGACAAATGATTATATTAGGGTTTTTTGCATGCTCAACTGCAAATCTACAAAAATCTTTGACCCCATCTTCATATTCTTTTGATAATCGACTAGAAAACATCCATTTCCAGTCCATATTTTCTTGATCTATCATGTTAGTTGCTATAATATTAGGTATATAAAGGTCAAGATACAGTATAATAATATGACTCTTACTCCTAATCTCATAACTGTAGTTTCTAAAAAAGAAAGCTATGGAAAATTCACATGGATACATATATTCCTCAAAGTAACACCATTTACAATAAGAAACTATAGGATAATATTCATGTTACCTCAATTTTGAAGACACTGTGATTTGTGTGTACCAAAGTCAACAACTGCAAATTTAAAACAAGAATAAGAATACAATTAGTAAAAATGAAAAATGGAAGATAATACTTTCTCTTCATATGTTTAGAATGTTTAAGCATTTGGTCAAATTATATTTTTAAATACACTATCCATATAGTATTTATAACTAATAACTCACACTTGAAAAAAACAACGCATTAACGGAAGAAATTTTAGTTTAAATATATATTAATGTTGAATACATTTTAGTTTAAATATATATTAGTATTTTAGACATTTTGTAATGTCCCAATTAAGTAATAAAATAATTAAATGAAAACATTACACAAAATAATATAAGAAGCTAAGTCAAGGAATATAACGTCACTCTTATAGGTATCCAAGGTACTTAGAAGGCATTAATCGAGGCACACCACGATGCCAATACAAAACAGGGTAAAAGTAATGCAATACATGGGCCACAGCCCTAACAGAAGACATAACGAGCATAGTCCAAATCCAGATGACTAAGCAGTGGAATCACCATTTCCCTGTTGACCACGAGGAGTTCTCACATCTGCTCACATCAATAAATCAATGATCATCGCAAGGAGAGAAAACCACATAGAGAGAACATACAAGAAATAGAAAGGGTAAGCAGAAAATGATTTATCATATAGTTACAAACACTTTCATAGTCCAAGATGTACATGTCAACCAATCATGTTATGACTTTTTAAACAATACACTAAGACTCAAGACACGACGCATCCGGATACATATAATTAGTCGGATTCAGCGGATGCTTGCACTTGTGGTGACCTTTCCTGCTCTACTGAGCTGCTCTACTAAGCTAATTGTTACAGTGTTTCTTTCCCTCACACACAAGGTTAGCCCTTAAAGTGTTTCAGGCCTCCTGCTACTCTCACCACTCGAGTCAGTACGCTCTATGTGAGACTAACTGACTCTCTAAAGTGTCAAGATGCAATCCTTACCTTGATTCCTTACTAAATTATATAAATGGGGAACCACCATGAACTCCCACTAACAGGGGTCATGGAACTACGTCCCGACCAACTAAGGCACCATCATGAGGTCTCACCTAGAGGCTCATGAAATTATGTTCTAACCAATGAGGCACCACCACGAAACTATCGTGGAATTACGTCCTAAGCCAACCAAAACCATGATTCCAACCATCAATGTAACATTATTGCTTATACCAAATTCATGACCACATATATAACCAACCATTCATGTATATTCCATACCAAGATCATGCCAAACTCATCATTCACCACCCATAAACCATCTTTACTCATGCATATTCACTCATCTCATGCTTTAACACAGCAATCCAACTTAACAACACATTATGCTAACGATTTTGGGATTTTAGAAATAAAATTGCAGCTTGTGTAAAGCTCCAAAAATTTTGTATTTATATTCAAATTAAATATGATTGAATCAAGAACCAAATTAAACAAGAACCAACTTAATTTAATAACTATAAAGAAAGTTGTACACCAAACAAGCAACAAAGGTCAATGCTATCAACAACCAAACTATAGTGATCTTGCGATAAACACTACTCTCACTACAGAGCTCCGATTCAAGATCAGACCAGTCAAACACTATGTGTTAAGGATCAGATGTTAAAATATCAGCTCGATCCAACGGTTAACGAAGTAGTAACTTTAATTTTACGAAAAGTATATAGTATTGTCAACAACCAAACTATAGTGACCTTGTGATAAAAACCGGTCTTACTACAGAGCTCTGATTAAAGATCTGACCTATCAAAGTCAAGAATTATGTGTTAAGGATCAGCTATTAAAATTTCAGCTCGATCCAACGGTTGACGTAGTAGAAATCTTCATTTTACAAAAAGTGTGCGGTGTACAAAAAAGAATAGCGCCACATCAATCAAACATACTCGCACACCATACATTTTTATTCGACTAACAACCTCATTCAAGCATCACAACCATACAAACAGACCAAAAATCGGCAAAACAACTTTAAAAAACATAAACCCTAGCTTCCCTTACCTGGAAAATGCTAACTCAAGCGAATGAGATCCTTAGCGGACTAGCACCTAAAGCGAAAGCAAACAACGAAACTGAAAACAGTGAGGGATGAATGAAAATGAGCTATGACAACTAAAGCTTGAAGAAAAGAAGGGAACATAGAAAGCTCAACTGACTTAGAGGGAATCGTTCAACGGAGAGGAAAAATAGGGGAGCTCACTCAAACCCTAACAGAGCTTCTAAAAAGGAGAGTGTAAGGGGTTCTTGGCAAAGTGAGAGCTGAATGAGAGTGTTTTGGCTGTTTTAGGGTCTTTGGCACCTTGTGGGCCAGCTTTAGGCCCAATTGATTTAGGGTGGGCCTTTAAAATAAGGGCAGAAAATAAAGAGGGCTTTACACATTTTAGTTTAAATATATATTAGTACTTTAGTTAATTTTAAAAGTAACGTTTTATTATTTTAAGGTTAAAATACCTTTTTGGACCCAATTTTCTTCAAGTTTTTTTAAATAATTCCTAATTTTTGTTTTGTGTTCAAATAGGTCCTAATTTTCGTCAATTTTGTTCAATTAGGTCCTTTTTTGCTAACACCGTTTAAATCATTAACGGTCATAAACAATGACTACCACGTGTCACTTCGTGGTTTTTTTGAATTTTGTTTTGAATTTTATTTTTATTTTTTTTTAATTTTTCTATAAGTTTTTTTAAAATGTACATGTGTCAACCTAATAGCGTGCCACGTGTCACTTCGTGTTTTTTTTTTGAATTTTTTTTATTTTTTTTGATTTTTTTATTAAATGTCCACATGTCAACCTAGTAGCGTGCCATGTGTCAAAGTCAATGTTCTATATTCAATTTGGTCCTTATATTTGTTATTTTTGTTCAATTTAGTCCCAAATTTTGTTAACACTAACCAATTTGGTCCCTATCGAAGATGTGATCAAATTTAATTTTTATATCAAAGTTATAATGATGTGAATTTTAATATATTATATAAAAATATTTAATAAAAAATGTAAATTTTAATATAAAAATTAAATTTGATTTCAATTTGAAGAGGGAGCAAGTTGGTTAATATTAACAAAAATTAGGACTAAATTGAACAAAATTAACAAATATAGGGACCAAATTGAATATAGAACATTGACTTTGACATGTGACACGCTACTGGTTGACACGTGGACATTTTAAAAAATTTTAAAAAAATTTAAAAAATAAAAATAAAAAAAATTCAAAAAAACCACAAAATGACATGTGTCAATATTTGTTCATGGTCGTTAATGATTTAAACGGTGTTAGCAAAAAAAGACCCAATTGAACAAAATTGACGAAAATTGGGACCTATTTGAACACAAAACCAAAATTATGACTTATTTGAAAAAACTTGATGAAAATTGGGACCAAAAAGGTATTTTAACCTTATTTTAATTAGATTATTTTATTATTTTAATTAGTCTTTTGAAATAGGATTAAATTTAAAAGTAAAGTGTTCTTTTATAAATATAAGAAGTAATACTTTAAATTTAATGATGTAATTAATACTTTATATGGCTATAATTGCAAAAAAACACATGGTTGGATTGTGTCATAACTTACCTATCTCCGCTTCCCAATAACAACTAACATCTTAAAACATCTTAAGCCACAACCGATAGAGCATGTACGGGAACCATTGCCACGGATCATACACCGTAACGCCAGGTGGAGTTCCCAAATGCGAACATAATTCGCAACGTCCCAAGACTACCAAACTCGTCAGCCAACTACTGAGGAGGGCAATCTATCTGGACCCATCCGTACTGGCCACAACCAGCACACTCACACTAGCAACACTCGCCAACCCGAGCCACAACTCAAGGGTTCCTCGTGTTCATCCGCCATCCCGAGCCACAACTCAAGAGATGTTATTCTGAGCCATAACTCAAGGTATATCACATGCTTAACCCATATCCCGAGCCACAACTTAAGGGATACGTTCTGAGCCACAACTCAAGGAACACCAGCAATCCCACCTTTAAAGCATCACTAGTTGTAGATCACACATATGAAATCAAAGTTCCAAGCTGCAGTAGTACAAATCGCCTGGCGGGGGACACGTGCCGCCAGGCATTGCCAGCTCCCAGACTGCCTAGCGGGTGTCGCGTACCGCCAGGCGCACAACGCCTCTTGTTCATTCTCGCTGCAGGTACTGCCTTGCGGAAAGGCCCTCATCGCCAGGCGCATAGGACTTAGTAGCCCTCTGTTGACAGACCATCGCCTGGCGGAACCACTCACGTCGCCAGGCGCCTGCGGTCCAGTGCTCTCTATTTTCATGGTTATCGCCTAGCGGATTCCCACTCTCGCCAGACCCTGTATTAGTACAACAATCCCTTCTGGTTTATGTTCTCTAACTCAAATTCGTCCAAGACTATTAGACTTCTAACACCAAATGTAAATTTACCAAATTTATCATACCATATCATTTCTTAAGCATTTAGCCAATAATCAATGTATCCCAACCTCTTATGTTCCTAATTTCAACAGTCCCATTCTAAAAACTTTATCATGAGCAGTACTTGAAACCCCAAGCTTAACAGAGTTGCTAATACCAATTAAAATATTTTGGTCATCACTCTAATCACTAGCAGTTCTCTGATTAATAGCTTGCTCTCATGTTCCCGTTTTAAGGCTTACATACATGCTAAAACCAACGCATCCTCCCATGCACCTATCATATTAAATTCTTGTACTCACTATGACAATCAACTCAACCCCATCAAAACCATACCATTTGATTAAACCACATTTAAGCCTTTTCCTAGGGTATTGAAAATTCTTGTGTTCTAATATTCACATAAACCTAACCCAACATACTTGACCACAATTTAAGTAGAACAACTCTTGATCTCTTAATTTCACGACCCCAATTTCCTCATATTGAACTAATTCTTTCCAGATCAACTACCCTGACCCTCAACATTTATCTCGTCAACACAACATTGTAACTTCCGCGTCGGCGCCTGACGACAAGCTGCGTGCCGCCCAGCAGTACACACCATCTGCCAATTTCCAGATTCTTTTCCAAACTCGTGCCCCTACCATTTATCCTTCTTTGCTAATTTCCATCATTCTCCATTCAGATTCAAACACAATTAAAGTAACTCAAAATCTAATCACATTAATCACTAATTTCTGCTGCAATTCATAACATTCAGTGTTAAATCATACCACATGATACCACAACATTCAACCATAAAATGATTTCATAGCACTTTATCAAATTGGCACTCGACCCTATGGATTTCTATAATATAACGACTTAAATCATCAACCATCCAGTGGGACTACATTTTCCCCCGATCAGAATCACTCCAGAACACACGGAACACTAAGACCGAGTCAATTCGACTCACGTCGCCTGGCGGGTATTCATCATCGTCAGGCAGTTCATCACAAAACCCAGAAACTGGATTGTAGGTTTATGGCGCCTGGCGGTACAGGGATTCACCGCCAGGCGGTTCCTCATGGAACCCAAAAATACATTAAACTGGCATGTGCCACCTGGCGGCTATGAACAGCCCGCTAGGCGGATTCTGGAAATTTTCCAGAAACGTGCAATTTCACAAAAATTTATCAGATATACACCTCCAATGGGTCATGCTTTTGTACAGAGTAAATAAATACATGTAAAGAAGCGGGTTCAGCTCCCTTAACCTGGTTTTCCTTAGCTTAAATTGGAGTTGTTATGAATTCCTTCTTGATCACCTATGATCCTCCTTTGGATTCCCTTCCAATTCCGCCTTCTATTCACATACACACCACAGATCCTCTCTGAATTCTCACTCTTAAAATCGCAGACTAATGGTAATTTACCAAACCCTTCTCTCACTCTCTTTTCTCCCTCCTCAATTGCACCTTAATTGGAATTAATTCATCCCAAAACGAAAATGACTTAAGTATAAGATAAATTCCATTTAATGACTCATTAAGGACTACTTTCCAGCCCCTCTTGGCTGCCATGTCTGCTAGGGTTCCCTACAACCTTTCAAATTCAAACGAAAACTAAAAATATAGCAAAACAAAGTTTAATTTGGGTTCTCAACAATGTTTGATCCCACAACCATGCACATGCCAAGTCAATGCCAAACCATCAAGCCAATTTAAGTTTCATGCTAACTAATGCAATTCAAGCATTATATTATAAGAAACATGATCAAATCATAATATTAAAATGATTAATAATAAGTAAATAACACACAATGGACACACATAGGACTCGAACCCAAGTCCTCTCATACAACCAAAGTACTTTCAACCATTTGAGCTAATACTTTTCCACATCATACCAACCATAATTTAATGTCATAAATGTTCTTCCCTCCCGCATTTATTAATTAATTATTTATTTAATTATAATTAAATTCTACGGGTCTTACAGTATTCAATCTGTGTAGGACAATGGCAAATAACACAACAATATAGTGAATTTATCATGTTGCAACAGCGGAGCACACCCCATTAATTCATACCAGACCGTAGCATATGCAAAATAAGTTCAAAATAAATCATATGCAGTGAAATAAATGTTAGTTTTGAAATGGTTGAAAAGCCAAGAAAGGGGGGGTTGAATTGGCTAGTTAAAAATTTAGGCTATCTTTGCAAGCTAAAAACCACCTTTAATTGAATCAAATAGATCACCAAGTTAGGATGCAAACAGTACTGAACTGTACACTTTCAATCGATCAAAAATAGAGTTAATCAATTGATTTTACTAAACAAATTATGTTCTGGTATAATCAACCGATTGAAATAGGAAAACAGGCGATTGAAATACTAGGAAAAATGCATAAATGCGAATTTGAATTTTAAACCAAGAAAAATGCACAAGAATGATCAAGACAGGTTCCAAATGATTATGTAAACATGGTCAATGTTGCAGATGCCATGGAAACATGCAAGAACATGTAATAGATGATTAAAACACAAGTTCTTGAAACTTTAAAATGAAAATGCAAGAGAGAAAGGTTAGAGAAGAGAAGACACCAAGAGATTTTTATACTGGTTCACTCAAACATGAGCTACATCCAGTTTGTCAAGGCAACTTGAGTTTGACTTTGCACTATTTCAAAAGTTTTACAAAGTATCCACCCTTACTCTTTCAAAATATGCAAAAACACCACAAAAGACTCTTGAATCACACAAGAATCACACCAGCACGGCAAGAACCCTCTTGTAGACCTGGAAAACCACCAGGCACACACACAAAGCTCGAGAAAGATCAAACCTAAGTGGTAGCAGAACCCAGCCTACCACAAAACCACTTTCTCCAAGCTTCAAACCAAGCCAAAAGCTCCAAGAATTGATCCAAGATCAATATTCCACTGCTGCAAATTGTATGATCACGAAGTAGAGAGTTTCCACAAGTTTCCAAAACAAAATCGTGCTCTAAAATGATCAATAGACCTCTCTTTCGAAAATCATAGCTTTTACAGTCAAACTGTTACAAAATTCAACATGTTGATTTTCAAATCAATCGGTTGATTTCACTTGACTTAAGTGAAATCAGTCGATTAAAAACTAAATCAACTGATTGAATTTGTTGCAATTTAAGACTACTGCAACCAACCTTTTAACCTGTTGAAAAACCATTCAATAGACTAAAAAGAGACATTTTAACCTGTTTAAAAACCATTCAACAGATTAAAAGACACACCTAAGACCAAAAACATCTAATTAATGTTATAAGGTCTACAACATGAATTACAAACTTAAAATACACTTTCTAAATGAGGTAACTACATGGAGAGCACACGTTCTGATGAGTCCATCTTCAAAAGTAAGGAAGCTAAGGAGAAGCCATGCGGAATTGATGAAGCTTCCATGGAGAAGGATGAAGGTGCGAAAGCTACAAGAGGAAAGGAGAAGTGGTACGACAATGGTGTTTGGAGAAGCTCTCAAGTGAGGTTGGGCCAACACTCGAGGAAGGGGACTAGAGGAAACCAAGAAGGAGAACTCTAGCCTAAGTTGATTTCCTGCCATGAAGAAAAATTTCTCTTCGATTCTTCAACAAGAACGTGAATTTAACACTACTTTTTCTTCTACTTCTGAAGACTCTATTGCCAATTCCTTTAACGAGGGACATGGCAAACATTTTCGCGGTGGTTTTTCTAACAATCGTCGATAGGGATGCTTTCTTCAGTCTGGTGGTCGCAATCCCAAATATTGTGACCATTGTCATCGAACCAATCACCCTCTAGTAGTTGTTGCATTAAGCATGGCTTGCCTCAAGGCTATCACCAAAACACCAAAGTTGATCCTTCTCCTTCCAAGCCATCTGCTAGTATGGTTGATACCGCCTCATCTTCTGCCCATCTTTGTGTCGAGAAGGATGACAAAGCTAAATCTCAGTTTGGTTTCTCTAGAGAGTAGTATGAAGCTCTTCTCGCCTTGATCCAACAATCTCTAAATGATTCTTCTCCCACAGCTATTGTTCATCAATGTACTACTAAATCCACAGGTTTTGTTTTTCCCTTTTCTTCTTGGATTTTAGATAATGGTGCTACTAACCATATTTCTCCTTTTAAATATTTTTTTCAAAATCTCAAACTTATTTCTCATATTTTTATACAATTACCCAACCAAAACTCTATCATTGCTAAATTCTCGGGTACCATTGTCTTGGACAATCTTATCCTTCATAACACTCTTTTTGTTCTTGAATTTTTTGTTCAACTCATTTCTATTCCTAAATTGCTTAATTCTACTAATTGTTTTATGGTTTTCTTCCAAAATACTTGTCTTATTGTGCAACCCGATACCTTCCAAACGATTGGAACAACTAGGAAACATGAAGGCATGTTTTATCTCTTAGATAGTTCTCAAGACAGACATAACTTAAGTATATCTGACACAAATATTTCCTTACCACATTCTACTCTAATTAATAATGCTAGTCCTTGTAACTTGTGGCATATGAAACTTGGCCATCCATCTAATAACATTTGGAAGCTTCTTGTTTCTGATCATTTTGATATTTTTTCTCTTTCTATTCTTGCTTGTGATGCTTGTGATTTTGCCAAACAAAAACATCTAAAATATTCTTCAAGCACTAGTAAATCTCTTCAATTTTTTAAACTTATCCTTTATATTTGGGACCCGATTTCAGTCTTTTCCATTGATGGATACAAGTATTTTTTTTAACTATAGTTGATGACTATAAAAAATTTACTTGGATTCTTTTTCTTAAAAATAAAACTGAAGTCAACCTCTTCTTCAAGATTTTATTACATTGAGAGAAAATCAGTTTTCTTGCAAGCTTAAGATAATACGTTTCGATAATGGCAAAGAGTTTCTTCTTAATGATTTCTATAATAGTAAGGGTATTTTCATGGAACTTCCTGTGTTGCAACTCCTCGATAAAACGAGATTGTTGACAGGAAGCATCAACATTTTCTCAGTGTGTGTCGTGCTCTTCCTTTTCAAGCAAAGTTACCAAACATTTTCTGGTCCTATTCGCTTAAACTAGTTGTTCATCTCATTAATAGGTTACCCACTCCTTTTCTCAATAACCAATCTCCTTATGAATTGGTCTATTTTACTAAACTCGATTTTTCTAATCTCAAAGTTTTTGGTTGTTTGGCTTGTGCAAATTCTCCACTACTAGAAGAACTAAATTGGATTCCCGAAGCTTAAAATGTGTTTTCCTTGGTTATAAATCCGGAACAAAAGGATATGTTTTGTATGATCTTCACTCCAAGTCTATTTTTGTGACTAGGAATGTTATCTTTCATGAAAATATTTTTCCTTACTCATTCTCTTTGCCATTTGATAACTCTATTGCCCCAATTGATGATTCTCATTCTTGTGATATTAGGTTGTATGATTTTTCAGCTTTACTTGTTTCACATGCCACTGACCTTACTACGGACCCTACACCTAGTCCTAGCCTTATTTATGATAATGTTGAAATTACTGATCTTAATCTTAGAACTTCTCATAGAGTAAAAAGTAGGTCTCGATACTTAAATCAATATTATTGTGGTGTTACTTGAACTTCATGCTCTACTTTTTCCACACGTTATCCAATGCATTTATTTGTTTCTTATGATAATTGATCTCCTAACCATATTGCCTTTTGTCATAATATTTCTTCCCAAGCTGAACCTTTCTTTTTTAAAGAAGCCACTCAACATGACTGCTGGAAACAGGTTATGGATGTTGAGCTACATGCTCTTAACAGAAACCAGACTTGGACTTTAGTTTCTCCTCCTTTTGAGTATCACGCCTTGGCATCCCTAGCATGCGAACTATAATGGATTCAATACATTCTTTAAGATTTGCATTTTTCTATTCCCACTTCCTACACAGCCTTTTATGACAACAATTTCCTTATTCACATTGCCAAGAATCTCACTTTTCATGAGAGAATCAAGCATATAGAATTTGATTATCACATTATTAGACAAAAGCTTGTTGATGGCCTTATCCACCTTCTCCATGTTCCTTCTACAAGTCAACTTGCTGATATGTTTACTAAGTCACTAAATCATTCTACTTTCTGGGTTGCTACTTCCAAATTGGGACTTTACAATCTTCATGCCCACCTTGAAAGGGAGTGATAAAGATATTACATATCTTCTACTTTTATTTATATTGATAGAGATATCATATATTTGATTTTTTTTTTATTATTATCAAATATTTTGTTTTATTAGGTTTTACTCTTCCCTTTATATGACGAAACATTGTACTCTATATTGTCGCAACCGAAATCGCGACGGGACGACAAAGTAAAAATAAAATAAGATACGTATAAAAAAATGTTGGAGTCGCCACCATAGTTATTATGGGAAACTATGGAAAATCATAGAGATAAGAACAAGGTCTACGAAAACATTGTTTGGGATCGAAAGTCGGTCTACAAAAGAAACAATTTTTTTTTGGGCTATACAATGATTAATCCTTGCTCCTACATATCTTTATTCATAATGGTGAATCAAGGCCACATAGTTCTTTAAGATCGTTTTGAAAATTTGTTGATTTGACTTTTTTATATTTTATTTTGAAAGTATTATTTTTTTAGTAATTTTATGGAAAAAAGCACTAGGACAACGTGGACGATCATACAAGCACTTATACCTTTAAATAAAAATTATTTTTGAATGACATTGAAAAAAAGAAGAGAAGTATTAGGTATTAAGAAGACGTAAACTATCACACGAGTACCCATAATTTTATTATTTTGTATTCTAGTTGTTTTGAAAATTATTGTCTCGAAAATAAGTTAAAATATCGGACCATGTGTAGGATTGTACTTAATTCTAAAAAAAGTAACTACTTTTATTTATTATATATTTTTAAATTTTATTGCAAAGAAAAAAGATATGTATTAAAGGTGAATATATGTTTCTAATAAACCCAGGTGTGAATATATGTTTCTAATAAAGCCAGGTGTGAGGATATATCATGAATATTTTATTAAAGGTATGCGAAAGTTTCAATCTACCAAAATACTAGAGCTATCAAAATCGATAATCCAGCCCGACCCAGCTCGACTCACTACGGGTTGATGATTTAGTGAACCAACCTAACCCGGCTTATTTTTTAGCGAGCCAAAAAAAATTTGAACGTAGCCCAGCCCAGCACGGGTTGGTGGGTTAAACGGGTAGGATCACAGGTTCACTTAATTAAAAAAAAAATTATTTTTTTCAGCCAAAACTAAATTGTAATTCTAATTAAAATCTAAATAAACTTTAATATAATTCAAATACAAACCAAAATAAAAAAATAAAAATTATTTATGTGTTGGATAAAAAAATAACTTAACATGACTCAAATGTAAAGTCTAACTTAATAAAAATAAATAAAAACATTTGTGTGACCCTTTTATCTGCGAGTTGGTAAGCCAACCCGACTCATCACGGGTTCAACCCGGATGACGAGATTCTAAATGAGTCGGATCAAAAATCAACCCGTATTAAAATTTGTAAAAATTTTTTAACCCAACCCAGTCCGAGCCCGTGGTCAACCGGTTGGCTTGCGGGTTCCAACCCATTTTGACATCTCTACATAATACATTAAGAGTTAATCAAATTTAAATGTGGAAAAAGAAAGAAATAGGCAGGACTCACCATATTGAATAAAAGTTATAAAATCAACGTGCAGCCATGGATTATAAAAAAGTAAATGAGATGCAACCGTCACTCCAAAAACAGACCAGCCCTGCACTCAGGCAGGCTTTTTAATAAAAAAAACTTCACTTAGTAATTAAATCCCCAATTAGAACAACAAAACAAGAACCAAACTATACGAAAGAGTCATATAAACGAACCTTACCAACTCCCCACTGGCGGAAGGTACATAGGCCCCAAAGATTTTTTACTTTTTTAGATTAATTTTTATTAGTTTTATAAAATATAATATTTAATATTAATAAATAATAAAATTAAAAATTAAATATAATAAAAAAATAAAATTTATTGAGATATTTTTTTTGTTTTTTCTCATTTTAAGTTTCTCCTATACTGTATTTATTTATTACTCTTGCATCTCTTCTTTTGTTTTTTGTTTTAAAAAATAAATAGAAAGTTAGACATAAATTCATTCTCTCGCTCTTAGTTCTCATTCATTATCTTTTAAGATAAACAAAATATGTAACTTTCTCCTTTCTCTTGATAGGAAAATATTAGTTTGATACTTAGTTTTTTTTTTTTCATCTTATGTGTTTTTTGTATATTTATTTTTTTATGAATGTAAAAAGAAAAGTTATATACTATATATTTTTTTCATTACCATTTCTTAAATGTGACTTGATTATCATATTTTTTTTAGTAATTATGTCTCTCAATTTCTTATTAGATTTTTATAAATTATTTTTTAGTCTTAATTTTTTTTAAATAGATATATTGATGAAACATAAAATAATATATTCATTTTATTTTTTTAAGTGATAAAAGGAAAGATACCCTTGAAGATAAAAACAATACAAATTTACTTCTTCACATATTTTCAAACATGATACTAGAAATTCAATTGTTGAATTAGAGAACCATTTTTTAAGATTCAAGGAATTATAAGCGAGAAGATTCATATTAATTCTTTTGAATTATAGGTGGAATATTTTATATTAATTTTTTGGAACTTATAATAAGAAAAACGTTCTAAAAGATGAGAATATATAAAGAAAAACAAATTAGAAAAACTTATTTAAGATTAGTTTCATAACAAATACAATTTCAAAACTATAATGTTTTTAAGGAAAAACATACAAGAATTTCAATACTAAATTATATATACTTTTGTTATATTAGTAATAATAATTAAATATATAAAATTTGAATATATTATTTTGGTCCCCTCAAACTTTTTGATCAAGATCCGCAACTACAACTCCTTACTCCAATGCACCAAAACAACACCAGTAAGGATAATCACGACCTCAAGAGTCTCCAACGGAGATGGCAACGATTTTGACGTTGTGATGCAGTGAAAAAAAAAAACGCATGGTTTGTGTGAATGGTGAATGGGTTTTTGGTATGCGAGGGTTATCGAAGAATAGCTGTATTTGGGTTAAGGGACGGTCTTTAGACCAAGATCATCTCCCCTTCTTCTTTTTCTTGATGTGTTTATATAAAAATAAATAAATCTAATGTGATCTCAAAATAAGGTTAGTCTTGATTACAAAGAATACTAAAAGGAAAGAAATTGTTTCGATATTATTACATTATGAGAATCAAATCACAGAAAAATCATAGCACAAAATCAAATGGGATTAGGAAAAATGATTCTATTTAGTAAAAGAGATATTGCATAGAATCTCATTACTACTTTCTTTATCTGGAAAAGAGGTGTCACAACATATATTATCATCAGGAAAAACGATTCTAAATATTAGAACAAATTATGCTTCTAATAATTAGAATCATATCAGTAACTTCTTGATTTGGAGTAGAAATGGCAAATCATAGAGTGGGGTTGAGAATATAAATTTTTGAGTTGTTGGTTGCAAGAAAATGTGGTGCGAGTGGATAAAGTATATTGGGCTAAAAGTAGAAACAAGGCGTCAAAAGAAAACATACAAAAGATCAAAACCGTCTTTTTCTTTTTATTTATTCATTATTATATTATTTTTATTTTTATTATCATATTATTATATTATTATTATTTAGAAAAAATAAATAAAATTTCCAAAGATATTCTTACTTATTCTTTTTCTTTCTTAATCATTATTATTTTTTTATTAAGCCGGACAGAGTCGGGTGTTTACATATATATTGAACAAGGTTCTAATAAATCAGTAAGCAATCTCTCTTTTAGTTGTTTTCACCAAACATATTTGTACGTGTTTTTGTACATATTCTTCCTTCTCATGACTTATACATATTAACAAGTGCTAATACCTTCCCCACACGTAGCTGACTCTCGGATCCAAAATCTAGTTTTTTGTAGACCTTGTCTTATCTTTTTGGTTTTTTCGTAGTTTTTCCAGAATAAACTATGGTGGCGACTCCAAACTCTATTTTTTCAAATTTTATTTTTGTTTCGCCGTCCCATCACGATTTCGGTTGCGACAAATGGCGACTCTACTGTGGAACGTTAGAGGATCAAGCCATTTATTTAAATGTGCAAAATTGATGTGGTTTTTCTTTTTATTTTTTATTTCCTTTTTTTCTTTTTAGGTATGCATATTCTTTTCTCTTTTGATATCTGGAATACTTGTATTTGTATATTTTTCTTTATTTTTATTTTTGAATAATTGTTAGATATTGAATCATAGGGCAACCAACATTGCAATATATCTTCCTAGGACTTTTCTGGTTGTTTTGTAGGTGGGGTTTGGGTATAAATTGCATTCTCCCTTCACACACACTTTATTCATTACATGAGTGTGGCTCTATACCCGAGTCTGTTTTGCTTAAAATTAAAGGGGATTGTGTTGTAGTGCCACGTTGGATGTACTATTGTGAGAACCCCAACTAGAGTTTGTTTGCTTCATTGGTACTCTCACTTGTTGTTTAGCACCTGTTGTGGGAAATTCCATGAAGTAGGCCATAGCTTTAGTGACCTTGATCTTTAGGTATTAGGGAACTATCCTTGTGAGTACATATACTTTGCTTTAGAATTTTAAGTGTCGAGCCTATGTTAAGTTAAGGCACAAAAGGGAGACTGTTTGCGTCCTTTACCTCCACCTTTCCTTGTATATAATAATAAATTCATCACACCAATAAAATAGGAAAAAATGTCTTCTAAGGCATAAGCATACATTTCATTAGCATATCAAATGAATAAGTGCCCTACGATGCACAACCATGCATTGCATTCCCATCCTATGGTCATTCACGGTATCCTATCCATAGTTTCAAATACATAGCATGCATATGCATAACTTTTTTTTTTTAAAAAAAAACCCAAAAAAATTGCACTACAATGAATTCAAATTGTTTCCCATTTTGCTTATCACCAAATTCTTGGAATCTTTCTTATGAAAAATGCGAAAATAATGAAGCATTCTTTGGTCAAATTAGTGGATTGAATAAATAGATAAAATTAATATTTAATAGCATTGCTTTTGAAGCATTAATCTAATCTACATGTATGAGATTGCTCAAATTCGCTCTCCTATTTCATCACCCTTGTACTACAAACCTTGCTTTTATTTCCATGGAGAATCATGAAGGGGACACATGCCTTAAAATGAATACAAGACACTCTTTGAACAAAAAAAAAAATGAAAAAAGTTTACTAGATTGAAAACCCGAAAGGGGGGTCTAGGAAAAAATTTGGCAAGAAAAAAAGAGGAAGGAAAAATGAGAGAACAAAATAAGGGACAGCCTGTCACATGAACCAAATTATTTTCCTATGAATTAAAGTTTTTGTTGAGAAAAACAACCATGATTTGAAATGATATGCGGTCATGTTTCTTTATCAAAAAAAAAAAACAAAAGTAATTATCCTTTGCCTAATTTGAGCCTTAAAAAAAATTCTTTCAAATTATCCTAAACAACGGTCGCCCTCACACTTAGGGTTGACATAACTTTTGTATTTGTTTCATCCAACTGGTAGTTCAGTAATACAAAAATATCAAAAGAAAGAAAAGAAAAAAGAAACAAATGATATGGTTATATCAAGAAAAAAAAAAGCAAAAGTTTGGAGAATAAGAATAAAAGGTCAAAATATAGAAAAAAAAATGAACAAAAAGAAGTAAAAAACAAAATTGAATGAAACATTATTCAAAATATCCTTGTTCCAAATCACCTTCACATTCACTTTCTTTGGCTTTTACTATCATTGTTTTTCATACCTTTGGCCTTGGCCACAATACAAGCCTAATAAATTCCATATCAAAGATTGGTTGTTATCTTTCAAAGGTTTTAACTTGGAAAATTTTGATTTGCTCATAGGTTTGTTCTAAAAAAATGATGAAAAAATTTGAAAAAGTGTGTTCAGATATTTGCTTTTAAACACTGGGAAGTTTCTTTTTTGTTGACATGTTTTCAAAGCACCAAAGTCAGTACGGGCAATCACGCAATCAGGTTAAATTTGGGCTATCCTTTTTCAATTCATTCTTCATGGAATTTTATCTTTGCTTCTACAATATCCCCCACTCTAAGCCTAAACCTTGACCATCCTTGCCATAGGCCATCCTTATTAGTCCCAAACCCAAACTGGGAAAGTCACTTTATTTGTAATTTATATATTCTCATCATTCATCCTGAATTGGGAGCATTTATTCACATTGAGGACTATGATCTCATTAAGGGTTACTTGTGAAGACCCCATCATTTTTCCACCTCCTCAATTGGGAAAAACCAAACATGCTTTTGCACCCTAAGACAATCCTAGACTCTCACACTAGGGGCAACGTTTTGAAGTCCCAATAATTTTCTTCATAACATCAATAACTGGAGGAAGTAAAAACACATTTTATGCCCTAAGACCAAATCAAATTGGGGCAACTCCCTAGTTAATCTTCATCACCTTATCCAGGCCTTTTTATGCCCATAGTAATTTCATGCATGTAATTTAACGAGTGTTTCAAAAGAAATGATAAATCAGACCAAAGAAATGATTTTGGAAAGTAAACAAAAAAATCAAAGTAGAATGATTCCATAATTCAAAATAACAATGAAATGGGAGTCAATTAAAACTTGTTTTTAGAAACATGCAAAAGTAAAAAGCACACAAGGAATTTTATGCATCATACCAAGTTATGCATACATGCGTCATCCAACTTTAAGAAAAATAATTTCTACCTTTCCTATTGAAACCCTCTTCAATCATATGAATGGTTATCAAATCCTTCTATTTTAGAAGGAAGAAAATTTAAAAAAGACACAAATTTACCTCTATGATCTTTCTCAAATTTATGGTCCTCTTCATTTATATGAATGACCTATATACCCCCAAGCCCAATTTTCACATGGCCCACAAGCCCAAACTTCATGATGGCCCGTAAGCCTAGTTTCCACACTAGCCTACAAGCCTAATTTTGATGCTGGCCCAGAAACCTAGTTTTCACACTGGCCCCTAAGCCCAGTTTTCACACTAGCCTCATGCATAGTTTCCACATTGGTCCCCAAGCCTAGTTTTCATACTATTCCCCAAGCCCAGTTTCCACATTGGCCCCCAAGCTCAGTTTCCACACTGGCTCCCAAGCTTAGTTTTCCCCATTGGCCCCCAAGCCTAGTTTCCACACTAGTCCCCAAGCCCAATTTCCACACTAGCCCCCAAGATCAATTTCCACAATGGCCCCCAAGCCCAATTTCCACACTAATCCCCAACCCAGTTTTTACATTGGTCCCCAAACTTAGTTTTCACAATGGTCCCCAAATTTAGTTTCCACACTAGCCCACAAGCCTAGTTTGGCCTAGTCCCTATGCCCAATTTTGTCTAGCTCCCAAATCCAGTTTTGTCTGGCCCCAAACTCAAATTTATCTAACCTTTAAGCCCAAATTTTCTAACAAAAATAAAAAAGGCTAAAATAAAACATACAAAGAAAAAGGAAGGGAAAAGGAAAAAAGCAAGCAAGGGTCTCATGAATTCCACCCATGCATCCACACATTCATGCATGCATTATCATCTAGGTTCAAACAGAAAAACATAACATGTTATGCATCATCCATGTTCAAAAGGAATTCAAAACATGTGCATAAACATACTCCACGGACATTTCTTAGATAGATGAAAAAAATGAAAAAATACAAAAGAGTCTTTTCAACTCGTTTCATCATTATCATGCAACATACACACAGTCATATCATGTCATTCATCATACTCCACAAATCAATGAAAATTATTTCAAAGAAAAAACTGCTAAAAGAAAGGGAAATTTGAAAAATATCAGTAAGGACAAAATTTTTGTGTAGGTCTCACCAATGTTAGGCATTCATGCGTGTTTGTAGACACTTCCAAAGCAAACACTAGGTTCTCCTTTCAGATAACGACCCTCTCCTTGGGAATGGTCGAATCCAAGTTCTCCTTTTGAATATCGGCTCATTGTTAGGCAATATTTGAATTCAATTTCTTCTTATGGATATCGACCATTTTTTAAATGGTCGAATCTAGGTTCTCCTCTTGCATATCGGCTCTCTATTAGGCAATGGTTAAATTCAATTTCTCCTTAGGGATATTGACCATCTACTAGGCAATGGTCGAATCCAAGTTCTCCTCTTGCATATCGACCTTTTGTTAGGCAATGGTAGAATTCAAGTTCTCCTTAGGATATGACCCACTCCTTCAAAATGGTTGAATCCAGGTTCTCCTTTTGGATATCGGTCCTCTGGTAGGCAATGGTCAAATTCAGGTTCTCCTTAGGGATATCGACCATCTATTAGGCAATAGTCGAATCCAAGTTCTCCTCTTACATATCGACCCTCTATTAGGCAATGGTAGAATTCAGGTTCTCCTTGGGATAACCCACTCCTTCGAAATGGTTGAATACAGGTTCTCCTTTTGGATGTCGGTCCTCTAGTAGGCAATGGTCAAATTCAGGTTCTCCTTAGGGATATCAGCTCTTTGCTAAGCAAAGGTCGAATGCAGGTTCTCCTTTTCTTTACCAGCCCTCTACTAGGCAATGGTCGAATTCAAATTCTCCTTTGGATATAAACCCTTTCCTTAAGATTGGTCTAATATATTTTTCAAAAAGTCACACTTGCCAAAAGAATGCAGATTTTTCAAATCAGGACCCTCTACATGGTAATTGTCACTGAATCCTTTGGATATAAATCCTCCCCTCAGGACCAGTCTAATTTGTTTTTTAAAAAAAATCAAATTTGCATAAAGAATGTGATTTTTCGGATAAGGACCTTATACATTGTAATGGTCACCGAATCATTTGGATATCGACCCTCTCCTCGGGATTGGTCTAATATATTTTTTTTTAAAAATCAAATTTGTAAAAAGAATATGGTTTTTCAGATTAGAACCCTCTACATGGTAATGGTCACCGAATCCTTTAGAGACCCTCTTTTGAGGATTGGTCTAATATGTTTTTCAAAAAGTCAAATTTGCAAAAAGGATAAGGTTTTTCGGATCGAGACCCTCTACATGGTAATGGTCATCGAATCCTTTGGATATAAACGCTCTCATCGAGCTTGGTCTAATATGTTTTTTTTTCAAAAAAAATGGTTTGTCGGATTAGGACCATCTACATGGTAATGGTCATCAAATCCTTGGATATGGACCATCTTCTCGGGATTGGTATATAGTTTTTTTTTTTTCAAAAAGTAAAAAAAAAAATTTGTTTGTCGAGTTGGGACCCTTTACATGGTAATGGTGACCTAATTATTTTCTTTCAAATAGAGACCATCTCCTTTGGAATGATCAAGTTTGTCTTTAAATATGCTGATATATCTTCTTTTAAAAATCGAACGAAATTAGTGTTTTTATCATTACTTATCTTTTACTATGATAATGTGAAAATGTTAAACTTTTATCATATCTAGTAAAATCTAAGTAAATGGGGATAACTATCAATACCCAATTTCGTCTGGGTGAATAAATTTATTTCTGTAAAAAAATAAAAAAACAAAAAATGTTTAGTTAATGATAAATAAAAAAGGCGAAATAAATTTTTCTTAAAGATTTTTAAATAGAGAAAGATGAAAAATGAAAAAAGAAAAAAGAGGAAGAGACCAATTTGTTTTTATTATCACACCCCGTTGTCATGAGCCCAATAACGGAACATATTTTCACCCTCACTCTTTGCTTTTCTACCCTTTGTTCCTGATTGACAAAATAAAGATATGATTCTAATAATTAGAAGCAATATCTCTTCTAATGATTATAATCAATATTAATGATGATGATCAATATAAGCAATATTGTGCTCTTATTTGCTGTGATTTGATACCCTTAAGGTGTTGCTATCATGAGTAATTCTTTTCTTATATTGTTCATTACAATTAAGGCTAGGATTACATTTGTATTGCAATATGTATTTACAAAGTTTGTCGCATGAAAGAAGATGGAAGAAAAAAAAATTCTCTGCACTTCTCTCTTTCTTTCTCATTACCACATAAGAGAAAAGAAAGTTAACAAAACAGTAAGATTGATGGAGAAGAATAGGAATTTTAATGTTTAGAAGGTATGTCACTACAAGTATTTTTCTTTTGATTTATGCATTCCCAATTTTTATTATATTTTCTTTTAATATTGTATGCATTTTTGTTTTACACCTAACTTTGACTTTTTGCTTTAGGGATATTATTTTTTACTATTCATAAATATCTTATTCTAAAAATCATAAAGAACTAAAGCATAAAATAGTTTTAATTTCCTTTTCCAAAAAAGATAAAAAAAAATAAAGAACTAAAAATAAATATTAATTTTATTTGTTTACTTTTAGTGTCTGTTTGGCCGCTCATGTCACCTAACACTTATTTTTAAATAATTAAAAATACCCAAAAAACATAAAATAGTTTTCACAATTATAAAAAAAATAAAATTAAAAACAACAATTTCTAAAAGGTTCATTAAGAATTATGTGATCTCTGATTTTCCATTATGAATGGAGATACGTAGGAGCAAGATCAATCATTGTCCGATTCACAAAAAAAATTAAATAATTTCTTAAATAGTTTTTTCATAAATGACTATGTAACTGTGATTCTCCATTGTGAATGAAGATATGTAGGAGCAAGGATTAATCCTTGTTGGGCCAAACAAATCAAAAAAATTATTTATGTTTCTTGTGTACATTCTTTTATTATTATTTTTGGGAATAATATACATTTTGAAAAATCACATTCTTTTGCATGTTTAATTAAAGGTACCATCTTAGGACGGACGTTGTTAGGTGTTAATACCTTCCTCACTTGTAACTGACTTTCGAAACCAAAATCTGGTTTTTAGTAGACCTTGTCTTATCCTTTTGGTTTTTCCGTTGTTTTCCAGAATAAACTATGGTAACGACTACAAATTTTATTGTTTCAAATTTTATTTTTGATTCGTCTTCCCGTTGAGATTTCGGTTGCAACAAAGGTTTTTGTGGTGAGTTCCTGCACTTGCACATCTTTATGAGCATCTTAGTGATGCAAGCCTTGAACACTAGGCATTAGTTAGATACCTGACTCTTTTACTAGTAGAAAAATGTCTTTAGCTTTTTTCATGTTTATTGCTTGATTGTTGAAATACATTTGCACTTTTTTAGTAGACTTGGATATATGAACACTTCTCGAGACTAGGAATGAAGAAATTATTAGACAATTATGATGAGTAGAGACATCAATGATATGTTTTTTAGATCCTAGATTGAATTGTACTCTACATGAGGTTAGGGCACAATTGGATGCACTAACAATGATGAGGTTGTGTGGAACCCATATGCATCACATCGTGTTACACGTCGCCTTATCACAATCTATTTATTCTTTGGCTTCATCCGAGTGGGTAAAATTGCTCACCATCATCTGCTAGAACGTGTGTTGCGTCAATTCAGGTTTTTGCAGCCCATTTTGATGTCTCCACTAGTTGTTCCTAATGTCGACTTGGCAAACATTGATGGTCGATGGATATACTTCTTAGATCATATGTTGGCATGTGTGATTCCAACGTTGTCTCCTAGTCTCCTGTCGTGGAAGACATCTACTAAATGATCTTCCACTACAAAGGAGAACACCAGATTCATCATCCAATTTATTAGTAAGTAACTAGAAAAACTATATTTGACTATATATAATGCTTTTTATGTTACTTGATTTGATGTTGTCATTATAGGGTGCTATTAAACGCATGACGCCCATCAACTACACAAATGTCTATGTTCTGTTAGCATAAAACGCAAACCATGTTTGAGCCTCGGGATAACAATATGTATATGATATGATATCTACCATCGGTATAGGACATCCATCTTTAAGGTGAACCTGTAAGTAATAAATGTGTTGATAAATTAAAAAACTAAATGACCTATAAAATAAAATAATTGGTTTACCTAACAAGGCAGCAATGCATTTGTACCCATAATGGCCATCAACAACCATATCAACAACATTGACAATGTAAGGGTGACAGATAGGATGGAATTAATCTAACATGGGAAATCCATTTTGTTGTGTAGATCCAAAAATTTCATTACATTTCCCCTTATGTTTCATGTGATTCTTCAAGGAATGACTATCTTGTGTGGAAATGAAGGCGTCGACATGCTTAAAATATGAGGGATCATGCTTAGTAGACCGTTTTGATCGATTACTATAAGACCTGAGGAATTTAAATAATTATTTAGTAAATGCGAGTAGTGGGAGCCTTTATAGCATTAAATGCTAATTTTCATGATGTGACAAAGTACTAGCTTAAGTGGTTGAGAGTACTTGATTGTGTCAGAGGACTGGGGTACAAGTCCTATGAGCGTGATAAGAGATTTTAAATTTCTAGATTTATAGAAATTATCATGAAACATGAATTAGTTGAATGGTTGTGCATTGACTTTGAAATTGTGTGGTTGTGTGTTCGATTCTTGGTAGGCGTGAATTAAGCTTTCTTTTTGCTAAAATTACTTTTGCATGAAAGTGAAGAGCCAGAAACCCTAGCCATTAGAGTATGGCAGCCAAGAGGGTTGGAAAAACCACTAATAATGAATCTTGAAGGACAATTAAAAGTGCTTCAATGCATTTTCGTTTTTTTTACATAAGCATAATTAAGAGATGGTTAATTGGCCAAGTAAAGGTGGGAAGAAGAGTTTTGGAGTCTGCAAATTTTTAAGGTGTGGGAGAGGTTTACAAAGCAACCATCGGGCCTAATGAGTGTGAAGAAGGGTGGATTGGAGGAAGAACAAATAGACTATTGGTGCTCAAGGAAGAAGCTCTAAGAACCATTGAAATAAGCAAGGAATCCAGGTTAGGGGAGCTGAATTTCGAGTTTTATTGTACTGTATGTTTCTGGAATGTATCAACTGCATGTGACCTTGAATACTGCGATGTCTACATGAATTCTTCGTGTTTTTGGAAATTTTCAGAAATCGCCTAGTAGTGTTGAAGACCTGTCAGGCGACATATGCCTCCAAAATCCAGTTTCTGGGTTTCCTTGTGAACAACCTAGTGGTATGACGTTGTTCGCCAGGCTACGCGAACTTGTTTCTCCAGTTCGCTGCCTTCTTGATTCTTCTATGTTGTTGATGTTGCCTGGATGAATCCTTGATGTATACTCAAGTGTATTTTGATGTGATGGGATATGTGCTGGTAATTTTTATGATGATGGTATGAATCATGTATGAATTTGAGGTTAGTGTTCATATTGGAATTGGAGGATGAATCGACGTGATTCTGGTGATGACCAATGAGATGGTTTATGAAATTAATATTAAATTAAGCAACCGTGATTTTTGTGTGATGTTAAACATTAAAATTATGTCACAACGTGTACTAGAGAGTAGTAATTGGGGATTTTAGGATGCAAGCAGTGCATGTGTCGCCAAGCGACACATCAAGCATAGGCAGCCTTGTGGATTTTGCTTTGTGTTGTGTTCTGGGTGTGGTTATCTGGAAATTTCGTGCAAGATTTTAGGAAATGAACATAAAATGTGGGGAGGAAATCTTACATAAAGAATAATTAATGATATGTATGAATAGACAATAAGTGGGATAATATGCATGTAAAGCAATGTTTGGTTTTTAACTGTGATGTTGACACTTGCCGGTTGGGACGGTTTTAGGTATCTATTGTGATGTTAATTTAAGTGGAGTAAGGTATGTTCTATTGAGTAAATGAATTATGATATAATGGATTGCATAAGGTGAATAGGAGTATGACCTTAATTTCGAAGCTATAAATTGTGTGGCGTGATCATTTAATCATAGTGTTACAATTAAATAGTTGTAAGGGTGCTAAGTTTTGAGTGTTGCATGTTTGAGGTCATGAGAACCTTTTTCCAAAGTGCCAAAAAGCAGTAGCCCTTGCGCTCCTGGTATGGTGCCTAGCGACGAGGGACAAGTTGTAACATCCCGTCAGGATATTACTAATTTATAAATAAATAATTGAAATAAATAAGACAACATGTTTAATAATACCTCATTTTCCCAAAACGCGGGAAAATTTAAAGCTTTATTAATTGCTGATAAAAACTTAGAACGTCCATCACATAAATAAAATCCAATGTTATTAATATCACCCATCCGGGTTTACAAATATTTCCAAAACAAGGTAATACAAGTAAAAAGTTTTCCCAAATCAATCCCCTCTCCGCGCCTAAGCTGCACCTGAGCCACCTGCATCACTAGCATCTGCTCCCGTGTACCGCGTACACGATCATCGCCACACACACGCAGATAGGGTGAGCTTAACAGATAAAACACATATATATACAAAGCTATAAACATATATATATATAAATCAGTAAACATTCACATAACATTACTTAAATTAACTTTTCACATTGCCCTATATTTTTATTCCCTCGATTCAATCTCCAATACTTTTATTCGTGTTCTACTTCGTCTGCTAATTACTTCAAGGTGACTTGCTGCCATACCTATCGGCCACAACCGATAGAGCACGTGCGGGAATACATGCTACGGATCATACACCGCAACGCCAGGTAGA
>Ga0214543_1004086_pt1 | contig 27892 bp, 12 predicted proteins | sample CNSS2metaG_FD_160094 | JGI IMG/M metagenome (GOLD analysis project Ga0214543, IMG submission 160094) | Root nodule microbial communities from cowpea collected in UCLA plant growth center, Los Angeles, California, USA - CNSS2 | ecosystem: Host-associated > Plants > Roots > Nodule | place: USA... | reverse complement strand
TTTTTGATAAAAACACTAATTAAAAAATTTTCATTGTGTTGAACGTCATTTTATAATTACTTTTATAATTATTTGGACTTGTATGAACTTTAGTTTATTTGAACTTTATTTAAAATTTATGACACATATGTATTTTATTTCGTTTTATTTGAATTTATGATTAAATATTTATTTTTTAAATAATTTTGTAAATATCCGCGGGTACCCGTGGATACCCACGGATATGAAAAAAATAGGCGGGTACCCGCATAACGGATACCCGACGGATATGGGTACGGATACGGGGCGAATATTTATCAAGCGGGTAGGGTACGGGGGAGCTACTACCCGTACCCTACCCGCCCCATTGACATCCCTAATTAAGAGGATAAAATTGAAAAAACAAAAAAGGACACCAAATATGTTTATCTCTTTATATATGTAGTTGTATTATTATTATTATTATTATTATTATTATTATTATTATTATTATTATTTTTATTTTTATTTTTATTTTTATTTTTATCACTACGTGATATTATTTTAGCGTTATTATTATTATCTATTGTTATTATTATTATTATTATTACCAGCGTGAACACAGGTGCTATCGCGCATGTGTGTACGCATTTTTTGAATTATATTAATAATTGATGATATTGTAATGTTATTAAGTTAATAAACAAAATAAAAGTATATTTATGAAAAATAAAGTGAAATGTATGGAGAAAATATGAGAAAAATAAGTGTTGATGAATAGTAGGAGAAAAAAGTTGAAGGAGATAAGTAAATAGTTTTATAAAAACTTGTAAAAGTAACCGTTAATTTTTAAAAATTTAATAAATAATTAAATTATAAAGGGTAAAGTTGAAATTATGAAATGTGGATACAAAAGAGAGAATCCCCTTTATATATAGTTATAGATAGTTAAACACACATTTTACATTTATTTACTACAGAATCATATCTCAATTACTTACTTTTATTTGTTTTGTTGTTCATTTTATTTTTATATCTGTGTAATTATTTGAATTAAAAAAATAGTTACTAAAATTATTAAAGTGATAAAATGGACAAATAATGTTTATTATGAATAATTATTTTAATTTAACAAATAATAATTAAGAGGATAAAATTGTATAAAAATAAGAGGACACAACAAATGTATATCTTTATATATATATATATATAGTTATTGTATTATTATTATTTTTATCACTACAAGATATTATTATAATGATATTATTATTATTATAGTTAGACACACATCTGAAATTAATTTACTACGAGATCGTATTTCAATTACTTTTTATTTCTATTTGTTTTGTTGTTAATGTATATCTTTATATATAATTATAGATTATTATAGTTGACCTAAATAAATTTTTAATCTTTTAAAATTTTTATAATTTATATTAATAATATTATTAGTATTTTTAATGGTTAAATAAATATAATAACAGTTATATTATTATTCTAAAAAAATTTAAAATAAAAAAAATGTTCGCATGGATCACAGGCTATTATAATTATTTCGTAAAATCAATTAATTGTATTATATTATGATATCAATTTTATTTATTATATTTAAAATTGAAATTATTATTGCATCACTTAAATTTACTAATTACTTTAATAACAACATTTACAACAATATAACTTAATTTTCATATTATTTTATTACATAATATTTTCACTATTTTATTAATTTAATATACAAAATAAAACAAATACGCCTGTAACTACGAATCAATATGCTAGTTCTCTTATAAAACTTAAGCAAAACAAAAACAAGGGAGTCAAAGTCTATCATGAAAAAAAAAATTAAGTCTAATAACTTGAGCAAGAAACTGAAACTATTAAAACTCATGTCTTTTGTTAATCCCCAAATTTTGCAACTTACCTGTACAAGAGTTTCCTTTCAAAAAAATATATAATAATAATAATCTTATCAATATTAATTTTACTATGAATACTTTATATTAATATATAATTTTTTGAAATTTTGAAAAGTTAAAAAAGTAAATAAAAAAAGGATTAAAAATAAAAGGACAAAAAAACAAATATTCTTTCAATAGATATCATTAACTCACTCCAAAATGTAAGCATACTGATAGCGAACTAGCTTAACATAAATCGCAGTATTCATGTAAAATAGTCAAAAGTTTTCTTCTTTTATCTTTCTTAATTTTATTTTTGTTGCTGCAGATGTAGCTATTGGCTCCGATAGCAATTACAATGCAAAAACAATTAAGGTGAACCAACAAGGGCAACAGATTAGCATTTTCGTCAGAGGCAATTGATTATTAATCCCTCAAATTCATTCATAATTCTTAACTGTACTTCAATTTTACACCCAAACATGTTTCAGTGATGGAGTGTTAATTAATGGACTGATGATTGAAACCAACAAAGGGGATTGAAAGTTAACGGGGTGATTAGCAATATGGTTACTGCTACATTCTTAATCAAACTCACTTAGGAACACCATAGGAATGTCAAAAAGAAAACAAAAAGAAAATTATCAAAAAAATATAGCAATGTCAAAAAACCAAAAAACAAAGAAGAATTAGGGGTATGTCTGGAACTTGTTTTGTCATGGCTCAGAATTATGTAAGTTGAGGAATCCCTCGGTTGTTTTTTTAGTTAGCCACCAAAATTGACTAAATGCATCAAAGTTGCTAGAAATTTCATTAATGTAATTAAAGCAATGACAGCAAAATTTATTGTCTGAGTAGTTCAGACTGAACCCACATTGCGATGTCTTGAAATAATGAATGTCAACTGTTCTCTGTCTGCATTAACTCGTAGCCATTCACTCATATAATTAAGTTGCAATTCCGATTCAGAGTCCTTTATTCTCTTTGATTCGGTCACTACCTTTCTAACCATGCCAGTGATAGAAACACTTGGTGGTGCTCTCTTTGGTGCTGTTCTTCAGGTGCTGCTTGACAGGCTTGATTCTCGTCAAGTTCTGGACTACTTTCGTAGAAGAAAGCTCGATGAGAAACTGCTGAAGAAGTTGAAGAGGAAGCTGGTATCCATTAATGCTGTGGTTGATAATGCAGAAAAAAACCAGTTCAGAACAGCATATATGAAAGCATGGCTTGATGAGGTCAGAGACGTGTTGCTTGATACAGAGGATCTGATGGATGAAATACACTATGAATTCTCCAGATATGGATTGGAAGCTGAATCCCAGAGCAGTTCTAGTAAGGTATGTATTTTTGAATCTAGGATTAAAGAGGTCCTTGAGGACCTAGAATCTCTACTAAACCAAAAGGATGATCTGGGTTTGAAAAATGCTAGCAGGGTAGGGGTTGGATTAGGGTTGAGTAGTAATGTGTCACAAAAATTGCCATCAACATCTTTGGTGGTTGAAAATACTATTTATGGAAGAGATGATGAAAAAGAAATGATCCTCAAATGGATGACTTCAGACACTGAAAAGCATAGTCAACTATCTATACTTTCTGTTGTGGGCATGGGTGGGCTTGGTAAAACAACACTTGCTCAACATGTGTACAATGACTCAAGGATAGAGGGTAAATTTTCTATCAAAGGTTGGGTTTGTGTTTCAGATGAATTTGATGTGTTGATGTTGACAAAAGCAATTGTTGGGGTACTGACTAAATCAAAAGATGATAGTGTAGACCTAGAAATGGTTCAAGGAAGATTGAAAGAAAAACTGACAGGAAGAAAGTTTCTTGTCGTTCTGGATGATGTTTGGAACGAAGATCGAGACCAATGGAAAGCTTTGCAAACTCCTCTTAATTATGGGGCTAAGGGAAGTAAAATTCTTGTCACCACACGCAGTAACAAAGTTGCTTCTATCGTGCAATCAAATAAAGTACATGAACTGAAGCAGTTAGGTGGAGATCATAGCTGGAAAGTATTTGCTAAACACGCATTCCAAGATGATAATCCCCAGATTAATGCTGAGGTGAAAGAGATTGGTACAAAGATAGTTGAAAAGTGCAGAGGATTGCCTCTAGCCTTGGAAACAGTTGGATGTCTTTTACGCTCAAAGTCTTCGGTTGCAGAATGGAAAAGTGTATTGTCAAGCGAGATATGGGACTTCCCTGAAGAAGATAGCAAAATCATCCCTGCTTTATTGTTGAGTTATTACCATCTTCCTTCTCATCTCAAGAGATGTTTCTCTTACTGTGCCATGTTTCCTAAAGATCATGAATTTGACAAGAAGAATTTAATTCAGTTATGGATGGCTGAAAATTTTCTTCCACGCTCTGAACAGAGTAAGTCTCAGGAAGAAGTTGGCGAACATTATTTCAATGTTCTATTATCAAGGTGTTTCTTTCAACAATCCAGCGGAGGCTTGAAATCATGTTTTGTCATGCACGACCTTCTTAATGATTTGGCAAAATATATTTCTGGTGACATCTGTTTCAGGTTTGGAGTTGATAGAGCAAAGAGAACATTGAAGGAAACACGCCACATTTCATTTGTTATTGATGACTACGGAGTATCATGTAATGAGTACGAGAATTTATATGATGCAAAAAGGCTACGGACATTTTTGCCTGTAACTAGGATATCTTATTGGTCTTGGTATTGTGAGACTTTGACGCTTGAGTTGATATTTAAGTTGAAGTGCTTACACGTTTTATCTTTTTGTGGTTGTGTTAACCTTAAAGAGGTACCTGAAACTATAGGCGATCTAATGCATCTCCGGTTTTTAGACCTTTCAAATACTGGAATTCAAAAACTGCCCAACACAATGTGTTCACTATGTGACTTACAAACATTGAAGTTGAACAGTTGTGTGAATTTGAAGGAGTTGCCCTGTAATTTTCATAAACTCACCAATTTGCGTTGTCTTGAGCTTATTAAAAACAGTCTGACAAAGATGCCAATGCATATAGGAAAACTGAAGAATCTTGAAATATTCATGATGAGTCCATTCAATGTTGGCAAAAGTAGTGAACTGTGTATCCATCAGTTAGGAGAACTCAGTCTTCACGGAGATCTAGTAATTAAGGATCTGCAGAATACTGTGAATCCCATGGATGCATTGGCAGCAGATTTGAAGAGCAAAACATGTCTGGTACGGCTAGATTTGAACTGGGATTTGGAGCGGAACCTTGACAATTTCATGAAAGAAAAAGAAATACTTGAGAATCTCCAACCTTCCAAACATTTGAAGGAGTTGTCAATCAGTGACTATGGTGGCATACAATTTCCACATTGGTTATCTGATAATTCATTATCGAATCTAGTGTCCTTAAGCTTGATTAATTGTAAACATTGTCTGTTGTTGCCTTCCCTCGAATTCTTGACATTTCTTAGGCACCTGACAATTAGTGGGCATGATTGGATAGGGACGATAGATGCTGATTTTTACAGGAATAGTTGTTCTGCATTTGCATCCTTGGAAACGTTGAGCTTTGCTGATATGAAGGAATGGGAAGAATGGCAATGCACGACGGGTGATTTTCCAAGTCTTCAGAGTCTTTCTGTAACTAATTGTCCCAAGCTGAAAGGGCACTTGCCAGAACAACTTTCCCATTTAAAGAAACTAATTATTGAGGACTGCAAAAAACTTGTGACTGTTGCTCCCAGGACCCTTGAAATTTGTGAATTACACCTGCGAGACTGTGGAAAATTGCAAATTGATTATAATCCAACTACATTGAAAATGCTCCGGATTGGAGGTGACAACATGGAGGCATCATTACTTGAAAGGCTTGGCCATATCATATCACATACTTCTCTTGAATCCTTCACCATTTTTTCTTGTCCGAATATGAATATTCCTATTAACCATTGCTTTGATTTCCTTGAAAAATTGCATATTTGTGGTGGTTGTGACTCTATGACGAACTTTCCTCTAGATTTTTTCCCAAGATTATCTGAGATTGATTTATCAGAGTGTCCTAACCTACAGATGATAATACAGAGGCACCCTCTTAACCATTTGAAGATTCTGCGCATTGGAAAGTGCTCTAGATTTGAATATTTTCCCAATGAAGGATTATTTGCCCGGCAGCTAGAGAGCTTTTATATCATAGGATTGGAGAATTTGAAATCATTGCCTAAACACATGTCTGACCTCCTTCCATCTCTTAATCTTCTGTATATAAATGATTGTCCAGAAGTGGAGGTTTCCGACGGATATTTGCCATCAAATCTAGATGAAATGTGTCTCTTCAATTGCTCCAAACTTATTGTCTCACTAAAGGGTCCTTGGGGAACCAACCCTTCCCTAAAATCCTTGTCCATTGGCAAAGTGGATGAGGATTGTTTTCCAGGTGAAGGTTTGCTCCCACTCTCTATTACTAATCTAGAGATATATGATTGTCCAAATCTTAAGAAACTGGATTACAGGGGTCTCTGTCACCTCTCCTCTCTCGAGAAATTGTTTCTTTACAAGTGTCCTATACTCCAATGCTTGCCAGAGGAGGGTCTGCCCAAATCCATTTCAAAACTCAGAGTTGAAGGTTGTCCGTTGCTCAAAAAGCGCTGCAAGAAACAAGAAGGTGAAGATTGGGAAAAGATTGCTCACATTAAATACATAATTGTTGACAGAGAACGAGTAAACATATAAGACAAAACACATGTTGGAAATTACCAATGCACCAATTCTCATGTGCCTATTGTCGTCAGGTTCCAGCTCCAGTCTTTGAAATTTAGTGCAAATATTTTAATATCTATTAGATCACTTTCATCATGCATCAACTCATCGTCTTTTTAGTGTTCTGTTTTACGTACAAGAATTTCAATTTTCGATATTCCCTTTTGTAGTTGAATAACGATGCTTATACTTGGTTAAATATTCACGTTAAAATCAAAAGAATTCTTAAATCATTTAGATTGATTGATTTAAATTGAAGTCACATGTTCTTTGATATTGTAAAAAGTTACGGACAATTATGTTGTGGTTTTTCGTGTTCAATGATCATTTGCTAAGTGGTAGTTTTTTTTTCTTCTGTATATTTGATTCCTCTCGTTGGGTCTACCCCAACCAATTTGCTAGAATACAGTTTACATGTCTTTTGTTAGATTTCCTAAATTCCTATTTGTAACGGCACTCACTCTTTATAGCTGAGAATCTTATCATAATGTTGGAATTCAACACCATTTCCCTTGATACAAAATATATCTGAGAGCAGGAAACAAAATTTCTTTTATGGACCGAAGCAACAAGACATCATTTATAGTGAGAAGAGAAGACATTTAAATTTACTTATACAATGGATAGTCTATCTTATTATTATCTTATGAACAACTCAAACAAGACCATAATGGTTTAAAGTATCCCACCTTGTTCATTTGCCCTTTTACCCTTTTTCTCATTATTGGACAAATCATCTATAGGAGATTCACTCAGCCCTGTGAACATGCTTGATGTACTTGAAGTGCTTCCTAGTGGAGGAGATGGTGGTGGTCTGAAGCCCATAGAAGCATATGCATAGTTGCTAGCATCTTCACCTTCCATCTCCTGAGAGGTATCTGAGATAAGCAAATCTGACATATCATAGGATGAATCTGACTGTGCTGGAGAGCAGTCTCTTAGTACAACACTGCATGTGTTTCCTTCCCGTATATGAGTTAAGGCATTCACCACCTGCAAACACATATTTACAACATGTCAGATACTATGATATCTGTACTCGTCCAATTAACATGCGGATATAAAAAATACTCGTATCCGTCGGGTATCCATTTATAATATCCATTGCTTATCTATTGCGGATTTTATTTACAGATACCCGTGGAATGGGTTTTTTGACATCCCTAAGAAGAACTATAAAATGTCTCTAAGAATGTTGAAAGTGTCAAAAGAGTGTCCAATAGCATCATATATACCCTCAAAGAAACTCACTGGTTTAGACTTACTGTGTCCATTGATAATCGCCTCTGAGAATCCCTGCTGAGGCATTTTTCTGCTAGACGAATCATCCAGAAAAGCTGATGGCAATCATGATTATCCAACATCCTTTCATCAATTAGATCTGGATAGTTCCTTTCTTTAAGTAGTGGCCTTGCCTGAAAGAAAGCAAGAGGATTAATAATTGAAAAGAACTTGTACATTGGAATGATGTAAGGAAATGCCAAGTCAAATTGTAACAAGGTATGAAAAAATTTATTTTACCGAGTTTGAAATCATCAATTCTCGTATTACTGTTTGTTAGCAATAGCATCTCAATTCTAAAGAAGAACATAACAGACATGCACACAAATACAAGATTTAACGAGGTTTGCCAAATGTCTTTGAAATCAGAGATACTGTTTTTGTTATTTGTAACAATAAGGTTACCTAGTTTTATTTTATCATAAAAGAAAACTCTTATATATATAAAATAGGATATATTCATTAAAAACTTTAAGTACTGTTTTACTTAAACTTTTACCCATCCCACAAGACTTTTTTCACCAAGACGTTTGTCTGCAGTCCTCATTCCAGTTATTAGCTGAAGAAGAACCACACCGAAAGCATATACATCTGTCTTGGTTGACATTTTTCCTGATTCTGCATATTCTGGTGCCAAATACCCTATAGTTCCAACAATATCTGTGGAGTATAAGGAGTCCATTTGTTCAGTTCTAGCCAGACCAAAATCTCCAAGCTGATAAATGTGTAAACGTTCCATTACTCAATGTTGCAGAAGCAATAATATATTAAACAATTTATGGAAGGATCCAAATGTATATACTTGTCATAAAACTATGGTTCATAACTAAGTTTCTCACGAAGAAGTTTCATAATAGAATTCTATACAAGAAATGTGAAGCATCAATACAAGTTCTCTAAGTTTGCATACCATATATGCTTAAAGTTGGTGAGTCTAAGCTCTTTTCTATATTCTCTAAAGCTATGTGGTTTATTACCATTGCTTCATAATCATGTGTAACAAGGATGTTGCTAGGCCTCATATCTCGGTGTATTATATTGTTCTGATGCAAGTACAATAAGCCTTTTGCAGCTCCAATTGCTACTTTGATCCTTTCTTCCCAAGTAAGAGGCCTACGTGAGTGTTCTGCATTATTTTAGTTTTAGTTAGCATTTCAATTTCTGATAATCATATCAAAACATTTACTCATTTTCATTCTTCATATAGTAGTATCTATTTCTGAAATCAATTTTCTCTTACGTGATAAATGTTGGTCAAGAGAGCCATTGCAAATGAATTCATACACAAGAAGCCTGTTATTTCCTTCTGAACAAGATCCACGCAGCATGACCACATTCTCATGTATAGCTCTGCTGAGTGCATTGACCTCAGATTTGAACTCCTTCTCTCCTTGGAGGCTTGCACACTTATGTTGCTTAACAGCTATCCTTAGTCCTCCATGCAGCATTCCTTTGAAGACAGAACCAAATCCACCTTCTGACAAATAGTTTTTTGGTGAAAAACCTCGTGTAGCTTCATGCAGCTCCGCGTATGTGAATTCTTTCATCACTTCAAATTTTGGTCTTCTGTTCTTGCATACTGAGCAAACAGAGTTTTTGAACTGCTCAACTAATTGATATGCTTCATGGTTGTCGCTATGTTCTGCTGGTGTTGCTGGGTGATACTCTTCAGTATGATTAGTCTTTTGAGTATCAGTAATGGGTAGTAGGCAATACCCTCTTGCCATGTCTTGTTCTCTATTTTCAGGGATTTGTTTTATTTGAGAATAAAAAAGTTGGGGTTGGGGGCAACCACCCTTTGCAAGTGTAGGAAATGAAGAACTGGTATTGGAGCAGGAATTTGTTAGTTGCCGTATTCTTGAGGGAGATTTAGAATTAGGACCTGCTTTCACACACCATTGCATCAATTTTTCAATATCCTTGAATTCTCCTTAAATGATTTGAATGGATGGACACACTAAAAAGGAAACAATATTTTATATCTTTTCACCTTCATAAATGAGTCTTGTCTTGAAGATTTAGAAAATTGCAGATTTGATAAAAAGGGAAGTAACTCCTTTGATTTTTGGTCATTGAATTGAATATGTTATCATGATTTGATTAAAATATGGGTCAGGGATGATGACTACAATTAATTCACACATCTAACACATCTTGCATTTCTTACATATTGGAAATCAAGAATACTAAGATAAGCTATATAGATTAAGTTCCTTACATGTAACACATCTTGCATTTCCATTGCTTCTATCACACAGATGTGTTTCCCTTGGCCCTCTCAGGTGTTGCACAGAGTTGTCACGTTTCATTATTAGCAAAGAACAAAAGAGACTCTGCTTGAATTCCTTCTTATATTTCTTCATCTGTCTGCACATCAACCAATTCAGACACAACAAGGAATCTTGAACATGCTTTTATGTTTTTGTGACATCTTACAATTTGTATGAAGCACTAAAACATGATCACATTTATGCCACAAAAACAATTATACAAAAACTTGAGCTGTTTAGGGATGATATTTCTATGGTTATTATGACCCCAGCAGCATAAAATAAATAGCCTTTATGGAACACAAGAAACAATTTCTTCTGAAAGTAACAAGATGGTGAAGATTCACATACAACATGAACTCCTTTTGTGGTAAGTGTAATTTTTATTTATGTAAGAAGGTTAAGAACAAGAGGCCTTTATTCTCCATATTCTTAGATTTGATATAAAGAAAATTGAAAACAGAAAATAGAAAGTTGAAAGAATATGACTAACCTATCAAGTATCACTGATGTTGCCTCCAAACGGATAGCAGCATTTACAGCAACCTCTGGTAATTTACCCTGCAGAACTTCTATCCGGAATTGGATCTGAGTAGTTTCGTTCATAAATGGATTCTATTAGACAATATATCTATGTCTAGACAACCAAATTATTAAATAACAAATGTAGTAGAATTTATACTGAATTTCTTTTTGTGATATAAAAAATTGACCTTGACATCATTTTCAAGGAACCTATTCCATAATTCATATACAATATGATGAAGATGATGGATTTTATCAGCTACATGGATTGCTGTTATAAAGACAAGTTATAATCTAACCCTGTCTGCTTCACACTGCTCAGAAATTTCCCTTATGCTTGCATTATTAAGAAGCTCTTCTTTCTTCTTAGCAACTTCTTCCTCAACAATTTTGTGATCAGTCTCAAATAATCCACCTGAAGACAAGAAAGGCATTACATAAGAAATTTATGAGAAGCACCAAAGTACTATATCTATAATCTTAATTACCTCTCAAGACTAAACTATGTGAAGAAAAAAGTTAGTACAAGAAAAGGGATAGCCAACATAATTAAAGAAAACAAGAACTTATCAGAATTCAAGCTCAAAACTATCTTTTCTTGTTATACATGGCACAAACAAAGGTTATGGTACATCTTGTACAGTAATTATTCCTATATCATAGTTAAGTTCCTCCTTCTGATGTGTGTGATATCACCAAGGTTTTAAATGGTGGTTTTGATTTCGCTGTGATTCTTGAGGTTGCAGGAAATTGCAGATAAATACAACTGATTTGACCACAACAGTAGTCACAAAGACCCCAAAAGCTTGATGTTTTTTGCGGAAATCACAGTCACGAATTGTTTCTTATATGAAAACACAATGAAAAGAACAAAGAATGTGACACTCACGCAATTTTGCATGTGCAATGAAGGGAAGCCTAGTTGGACTATAAGCTTGGCGAAGAATTACAAGAAGTGTAAGCTTGTCTCCACGACCAAGTGAAAATCCCTGCATCACCACTTTCATGGCACTTGTGTTGAAGTCTCTTGATGCATAGTGGATCACCACAATACTCAGTGATTCTTCAGACATCATCTACGTGCACTCTTGTTTGAGTTCTTCACAACTTTCAGTTCAATATGTTGCTTCAAAGTTTAGACAGACACATAGGTTTTCAGTGCTGCAATTTGTTACTTTGTCTGTGTTTCAAGAAAATTGATACCATATAATCAGAATCTAAGAGCAACCAGTTGCTAAGAATTGGACAGCTATGAAGATTCAATGGAATGAACTATAGTGAGAGAAAAGTAAGGAACATTAAGAGATTCAAGAATAAGGTATGTGTCAAAGGCCAGAAACAAGGGACAAAATTTGGATTTAGAAAGAAAACAAATATGAATGAACTCTCAAAATCAGAACAATGTCAGTGACCAGTAATGCTTACTTTGAATGATACTGAATCCAGGAGTACGCATTGGAATGCTCATCAACCTTTAGAAGTTTCGTGGAGAAAGAGGACTTATATCAACAATTTTAATGAGTATTTTTCATACAAAATAATATTTATATTGTTTTGTCACACTTTTTACAACAGTATTGTTTCTATCTCTGTTTATCATAGTGACATTTTTGTTCTTTCATGCTTCTTTCTCCTTTATTCTCTTTCTTTTATTGTAGAAGTATTCTAAAAGATTCAATAAATATGATTTCATCTTGGATTATTTTGTGATATATATATATATATATATATATATATATATATATATGTGTGTGTGTGTGTGTGTTGTTCTTTTATAGTTTTTGTTAAAATATTCAAAAAAAAATTAATTCTTAAACGACCAACTTAACAAGTTCATACTCTTGAATAAGTTTGTTACCATCAAAACATAGAGTAAATTTTAAGTAACCTAAAGTTCTCTTGAATCATACTAATACGTAGAATTAATAAGAGAAAAAACCAATAGTAAAACACCATTTGTGGTTCAAAATATAGGGTTAAATATGTTTTTGGTCCCTCAAGTTTTAGTGAAATTTGGAATTAATCCCTCTTCAAAACTTTTCAACAATTTAATTCTTCATCTTTAAAAATATGTGAATTTAGTCTTTTTAACTAGATTTTGTTGAGTTTATCCAATGTTTCAAGTGCATTTCATGATAGATTTGAATTGTTTACACCGTTTGACACATTTTCACTTTAATGTTAACTCAAATATTATCATAAAATGCGTTTAAAATGTCAAATAAACTTAACAAAATTTGGTAAGAAGAACTAAATACACGCATCTCTAAGTATGAATGACTGGTATAAAGTTTCGAAGAAAGACTAATTCCAAAATTCACTCAACTTTTGAGGGACAAAAAACATATTTAACCCCAAAATATAAAAACTAAACTAAGATGGTAGATATGTGACCAATCAAGTTGAAAGCCAGTCAATTAATCGGGTTGAGTTAGTGATTAAATTGGAAATTCATTTTTTATCAACCCAATTTGACCTCATACATCTAGGATATTGCTTCGTCCACCACCACAATTACTGACTGTATTTTTATGGTAATAGGAAAAGACTCAAACACCCACCACTACTGCACCATATCAGTCTTGTTATTGTCGTCGTCGTCGATTCTGTCATCACTGTCTTTGCAAAGGAAGAAGAAGAGTAGAGAACACTCCAAGAGAAAATGCAGACAATAACTCGTTCTGAAAAGTTCTTTCCCCAAACATCTTTCATATATTCTGAAAAATTCTTTTCTGAACAATTTCATGTGGAGTTGTTTTGGAAAACTCACTCCGGAAGATGTTATATATTTTGAAATTTTTTTTCCAAAAGTCTTTAAAAAAAACATGTTTTAGAATACATTTGATGGATTTCGAAAATTTTGTTCGAAAAATATTTTTCTGAAAATTTTCGAGAACATATATTCCATAAGTCATATTTTTAAAAGCTAGAATGGTATTTTAAAAATTTAGTAGATGTCGGAAGAAATTGTGGGCATGCAGGAAGTAAAAGCCTAGAAAATCTGATTTGGTTGACCAAATTGGACTATTTTATTTTATTTTATTTTTGTTAGATGTTTTCATGTATTTCCCCTTTGAACTTATTTAAGGAGTTGTGTTCATTTCTACTTTATTTAAGTATTTGTGTTATTATTAAACTTTATGTTGAATATTAGTTGTTTCACCACAATGTTTTGAACTTTTAATTATGAAACATAATATCTTAAATTTTAGGTGTTATTTCAAATATTAAATATCTATAACAATATATAAAGAGGATTCCCACTTTTATGTTCACATTTCAAAATATTAATTTTACCCTTTAAAATATAATTATTTATTAAATTTTTGAAATTTGACCATTACTTTTATAAACTTTTTATAAAATTATCTATTTCTGCTATTATCTTTTTTTCTATTTATCAACCGTTATTCTTTCATCTTTTCTGATATATTTCATTTTATTATTAATAAATATAATTTTATTTATATATTAACTTAATAACATTAAACTATCATCACCTACTGATATAATATCATGTATATTTAATCAATGTGTAGCGTCTGTATATACGCTAGTTGAACTAAAGAATTAAATTGTGTAGACTACATATCAAATTAGATTAACCGTATATGATATGTTTTTAGTTTTTCTAATGCAAACCGGCCCAATCTTTATTTTATGACAAGCTGTAGTTTGTTTTTGTCTTGATTATCACTTGAGAAGACTGAAGAATATATTTAAGAAACCATACAACATTAATCAGATAAGTGTTGATTTTTCTCGACTGCACCGATAAAAATAGGAAAATGAGGACAGAACAACATGAACAATGCCACATTTTAGATAAAGATTCATTTCGTTCATCACATTGCAAAATGATATTAAATGCTGAAATGTGTTCACAATAAGGGGATAAAAACTATAGTTTGAGAGAGTCTAGACAATATTCATATTGATTGATCCACCTCTTTTTTCCTTTGTTACTACAAAAAAAATGAAGATGTGTGTGTAGAAAGAAGATTCCTCAAATCATAGCAAAAATGAGAAAAGTGATGAATTTGGTCTCTTTTTTATGGGATGTTCATTTGTATTGAATGTGTCGAACACAAAACACAATGTCATTCTCTTGGCTGTTGAAAAAACAACTGGAATAAAATATGAACAAAAAGTGCAATAAAAAGTAGTATGTTTGAACAGAGAGTAGTAAGAGCTTTTTACAAGAAAGGTGATTGAGAAGTGAAGAAGATTAAAGTTTAAAGAAATGATGTGATTAAGAAGTGGAAAAATATACCACAGCATTATACAGTTATTACAAAAAAAGATCTACTTTGTATGTTGTATTTCACCACCAGAAATACAGACTGAAATCTAATTTTTGCAATGAAGTTAATTTTATTTTCTGTTTTTCATGTTTATATTTTTGTTAAATAGTTTAATAACTTTTATGAATTGAGTAACTCATTCAATAAATTGTCAATAGAAATGCACTCAACTTATTTTGACACTTAATTTTTATAGACTTGTGTATGATATTAATTCTCAAACTTTGATACAAAATTGAAATTTGTCTCTCTGTCAAATTTTAATATATTTTTATCTCTAAACTTACAAAATAAATTAATATAACTCCTTTACCTAATGATACTAATTTGGTGAGCTTGTTAAACAATTTTTAAACTGACATTTTAATACATTTTTATCTCTAAACTTACAAAATAAATTAATATAACTCCTTTACCTAATGATACTAATTTGGTGAGCTTGTTAAACAATTTTTAAACTGACATTTAAATTAAAACGTGTCAAAAAAACGCAAACAACTTAAACTCCATAAAAAAAATTAGTGCAATTTTGTTAGAAAGACTATATCCATTAAAATTTGGAGATCAAAATATATCAAAATTTGAAACAACGACAAATTTTAATTTCACATCCAAGTTTAAAAACTAAAAGTATATTTAACAATTTTTATATATTTATTTATAATATTTTTAATATATATGGATTTACCTACCACGCAAATGGAGTTCTGCTATGATAACAAAGCTACCATAAATATTACTAAAAATCCTTTTTAACTTGATCACACAAAGCATGAGAACATTTACAAACACTTCATCAAAGAAAAGATTGAATATGGTGCTATAGTATTCTATAGATGTGTAAATTTTTATTATGATTTGCAAGGGAGAATTAAGTTTTACATCATCAACATCAATAAACCTTACCATAATAATGTTACCTTTGGTTACAAATAGCTTCAATAGTCTTACATTTATCATGTACTATCGTTACACACAACACAGGCACAAAGGTGCAAAAATTGTTATGTATAATATAATTTGTTCCCATGTTAAGCACCACAAAGAGACACTTGTGAATGATCACAATCACACATTTTGCATCACCAAGCATGATCACAATAATACCAAGGTTAAGTGATGAAAATAGGTTCTGTCTGCCATCCAGGATCATGCTTGTTCCAATCTTCAAACATGCAAGATCAAAAAGCTCTAAATCTGACTTTCATATTCTTGCAAGCCCAAGAAACTATAGCTTTGGAACCTCCCTTTGGGGTGACTGAATGTAGTTTGCTTTGTGGGAAGTAGCTTATTTCCAGATTCATCTGTACAAATTTCAAGACCACAAGAATGGCAAAAGGATTCCAAATCTGATTCCTGTCAAACAAAGTTCAAATTAAAGTGTATAGCCAGGATGAGTACAAAGATCAACCGACAGTGACATAGCAAAAGTGATCAAGAAAAAGAATTTACACCAATAGCCTACTAGAAATTAATGTTTCGAATTAAATTAAACTGTACGAAAAATTAACTAAACTAGAAAAATAATTTGATGGAACTAAAAGTAGTTCAAGCATGATGGACTGAGCTTGCTACATGAACTATTTTTTAGTTTAGTTAACTGCATCATACATTTTTTAACTGAACTAAGAGAACCTATATATGTACTCTGTGTGGAAGATAACTTTAAATATGATTATTAATTAACTAATACCTTTATCATCAGGTGTTTTGAGAGGTCCACCAGAGGATATGGATGAAGTTTGTAGCCACCAAAATTTATACAAGATAAAGCCAGTGCACGAACCTTTTAGCATAAAAACAACCAAACATTTATCAATATATGTAGAACAAATTATATGAAGGAAATAGTAAGTTTTGGTTTCTTATAATGCCAATGTCATCAATAGATCTATGTAGCCCACAGCCCACTTCACAATGTAAAGATTATAAATAAAAAATTGGAAGTTATAAACTTCTGGGAAAGTGGTGAAAGGTGAAGGTATTTGTTTTCTGAAACATACTTTCTGTTATCAAGACCCTCAATATGCACATGTGGTTTGGAATTGTCCAGATTCAAAGATTTGTCTAAGATGTTACTTTGGCAAGCGTTAAGCTGTAGGCATATTTATCCTGTTTATTTGGAATATGGGATATAAGATGAACCAGAGGAGTCAAATTTTCGTAAAACAGTGAAAAATGGACAATCCCTATATAATGTTTCATGTCTTTCCCTATAGTTCACTAATTCTGTAGATCTTTAATATTTGAGTCATAGCCTATTGAGATTATTCTTAAAATTGACTATTACAATAACAAAAGATGATTCGTGCTAAGATACATATAAAGAAAGTAACAAGCACAACAAATGTAAGCATGCATCAACTTAGACACAAAGGATATCCGAATAAATGAGTTATAAAATGTTACGATAACAATGAATTCTCTAGTTAAAGTAATTACTTCATTGATATAAGGCATCATAATGCAGAACTGCAGATATGTTGCCTGAGCTGCTGCAGTACAAAAGAAATCCTTATAATTTCCAAGTTGGGATGATCTGTCACAAGAAAAGATAACATCAATAGTTTAAATACATTCAGTTATTATTTAATATAACAAATGACCTGAGAGAAAATCAACAAAAAAACTGTTTAATTATTTTATTAAGAATGTTAAAAATGTTAGAGATGTATCATGTGCTTTTATTTAAGAGTTTAGGCTTTTGGGCAGTTTGTTCATGATATAGTTTCAGAGCCTGTATGACTGACTAAGCAATCGAGAATTTTGGTCCTTGCTACTTCCATTCTTTCAATAAGAAGTTGAATTTCAACAAATGATAGGTGGTCCTGTGTATTGTCTATGTTTTAACCCAAAAGGGTTCAAGTGTGACAAGGCATCTTAGAAATATAATACAAAACTATTCATCTGTCGTGATAAGTTAAACAGCTCTTGGAATGATTGGTTCATGATAAATGATTACTATAAATGTTACCGTAATATTCTCCGAGCAAAGCACATTTCTTTTGACTTCAACACTGGAGTTGATACTCGTCTAAACCACACAGAAAGTGGCTCTCCCTGTGGATTAGAAATAGTTATGTTTCATAAGTTGCAACAAGACTAGCATTAACATGAAAGGAGAAACATAATTAATCACACCAATGATGTAGAGATTAACCATCGGTTGGCTGTAAGAACCAAGATGAAGCAGCACATATAATGAATGGAATTCAGCCTCATTTTCATGCACATGATTTGAATTTCGATTTGCTTCATACAGATTGAACAAAGATGTCAATGTCTTTGTGAGCTGTTCCAAGTTGAGATGATGCATTGATGCAGTGTTTGGATCAGACATAGAACGCCAAAGATTGTAATGTGATATAACATGGAATTTTACCTGTGTGATTAAATATATTGTTCAGCTCATTATTTGACTTTCATAGCTTGTAAATCCGTGCTTCAAAAAAAAAATAATAATACAATGCTATAAGATCACATGATCTAGGTTGACTGTGTACAGGAGGAAACAGTAGCCTCCAAGAAATGATATGCAGACCCAGACAAAGCCCATCTTTATTATAGTTCAAAATTGGACGTTCAAGTCCTTTCTTGCAAGTATACCGCCATTATAACTACAACATCTCCCAGGCTTGTTCATGACCATGCATTCACCAAGACATGATTATCAGAGTTGCATGAATGGACTAATTCAAATTACAATTCAATACAATTCCCTTTGCAACTGATATCAATGGGAAAATTAAAAGATTCGAAAGAAAAATTATCTTTCATTCCTATAATTCCACATGTGCTAATGATTAAACAACTACAGTTTTTTTTTTCTTTTCTTTTTGTTTCTCACAAATATCTTCTTCAGAAGAAGGCCTATTCAATGCGCAGTCAGGTACTAAATTCCAATCCTTTTTTGGTTTAAAGATCCAGAGTTGGTCCCCACTCTCTGCCTCTTTATATTTGCACATGTTCCCCCACATATAGTAATTTTTTTCACTGTTTCCTTTCACAGTGCTGCACGAGTGTCAGCGTCCCCTTTTATCTTTTCGGTGGAGTACTATGGAGGAAAGAAAAAATAACATTGACTTCATGTGAAACAATTGAGGAATTCAATGTCTCTTGAGGGTTGAACTGCTCTATGTGGAGACTCTTTTTTGTCAATTTGAATTGATCAACTACCTCGGTCAGGTTCATAAGGAGAAGCAGATGCAATCGGTCTAGGACTAGTATTTGGATTTAAGCACACATATTGATCAATTTCTTAGAGATAATCATCTAATATGTCAAAAGTAATTTGTGCATATGAAATAAATGGACTTTCAGCGTTTAGCTAAACCTGAAGTTGAAAAACAAGTATAAGAAATGCAACTTAAATCATCTACCCTGATGCAGTTGCAGGAGAATAGAATAAAGTACATAATCAAAGAAAATTGAGACAGAAAACTATACCATTCTTTCGTACAGGTAAATTGCTTTGTGGTTTACAATATTTTGCATAGTAATATCTTGGCGTAAGGACCTTGTCCTATCAAACATAAAGTCATGAACTTCTTCAAATGAGTGCTCTTTAGATTCCAACAAACTCCAAAGGTAATTTAAAGTATCTTCCAAAACAGCAATTGGCCGTAAATCTGATGCTTCAACATATTTGGTGGATATAGTTCTGCAAAACTGAAGAAAAAATTCTGAAACCAAAAATTATGTAAAGACAGAGGTGACCCTTTAATAAAAGCCATTTAGATGCCATAAAACCATGAGTCAATGCTGGATACAGGATATATAATCTTAAAGAAGTAAAGCGACAAATAAATAACCTACTATATAAGTTTTACATTATAATACAAGAGTTTGTTTGAACAAATTTCTCCATTGGGACTTCTAAGAGAGATAAACAAGAAGGAAGAATGAAATTAGTATCTCCATAAGCTAAAGTTACCTTATGCATAAACTAATTTGTAGAAGCCTCTTATATAGCTTCCTTAAATTCTTATTTTTAACTTTGCATAAGCCAATTTTAGCTTATAGAGAAGTCGATCTAATCTTTTTCTTATTTTCCACTCCTAGAAGTCCTTATGGACAAAGTTGTCCAAACAGGTAATGTAGCTTACTAGCATTAGTCAGGTGTTTAGCTAAACAATAGACAAAGAACAATGAAACACTAGACATTAATTTAGTGCTTTATAACGAATTATATAGGTAAACATAAAAACAAATACACTGCAAGTTTCAGCATACAACTTATGAACATCTAAAAATTATGATACCTGAGTTATATAAAAGTTGACAATTTTTTATGGGAACCATCAAATTCAGGTAGAAATGCTAATATTGGTATAATCAATTTATTCTTAACATTACCCTTTAGTTCACTTATAATTGTCAAAAGTATATTAAAAGTAAACTAACCACTCTAATATACGGAGAGCAGTTTGGCCATACCTTCTTGACAGCAAGAGCTGGGGATGATTTTCTAGGATTTCCATTTAGCCTCTCAAAACCTGCCAAATCTCGCAGTTTTTCACGCTGGATCCTCTCTCTTTCTGTGGAGAAAGTGAAAAAACTTTAAAATAGAAGTGTCGGGGACATATATTAAAAGGAATGAAATAATACAAACAGAAGATGTCTTCATATTTTTTATAGATAAAATTTTATACCCCCATGAATCAACAAAGCTAAAATTGGCAACAGAAGTCTTTTGTCATACAGAGTGCAATTAACCACATACATCAACAGAGAAATTCCACCACTGTGTTTTGTCAAAATCCAAGTCATTGGAAAGGCCATTAAAATTTAATGATTTCTCCTACAGCTTTTCTTGGTTTTCTCACTTAATAAGATGGGGTTATCCTCCATCTAACTAACTCTTCTTACCAATGCTGGTAACAATCTTCTTCTCATATCCAACCACCCAAGCTGCAATTCTACAATGTTTTCCTCAATAGATGACTAGATGCTAACCTTTCAAATTCATACACAAATTCTTAATCCCATCTATTCTTGTATGTCTACCTATTCATTGCAGAATTCCCATCTCTGTGATACACAGTTAACAATCACTATCATAAAACATTCCTGACCACAAGGTTGTGACAATTTTCCTTTAAGTTTGAGCAGCACCTTTCAATCTCAAGGAACACCAAAATGATCTTCCATGTCAAGATTAATGAACATTTCATTCTTATATGCATATTATTCTGAACACAGTGAAAATTGAGAAAAGAAGAGAATGACTTTATTTCTTGATTGAAAACGAATCGAATAAGAGAAAGATCTACTTGAAGGATCTCACCTTCATAAAGGGTTTCCCATTTCTATAACAGGGTTAAATTGTTCTGAAAAGGGTTACCTTCAAAGGGTTCTAACCATGTTAGTTGAATCGTGAATCGTATCATGAATCGTATCATGTATCGGTGAGTTTAAATTTCGAATCGTGAATCGTATAATATCATGAATTGTACAATTCATAAATATTTTATAAACATTAAAAAAATGCAGTTTATACTTAAATATATAAGGTATATAAATATGCAAAAAGACACTTAATAACAAAACAATCTCAAAGTCAAATAGAGTAGTTGTATCTATGTGTATCTACCACATAGTTTCACAATTTAAGCAACACGGCCTTCAAAAAACAATGTGGTTGCTGCATAAGATTCCTTTAACTATAGTTATATGCTACTAAACAAATTATGCATTATAGTCATCCAAAAAATAAGTGTTGTTGCTCCTTGTTAAGAACCAAGAAAAAACTATTTGGGGTTGAACCTAGTATTAGTGATGCCTACGCATACCTCTCTCATAAAAAAATGATAACCTATTAACAATTAACCAAAACATACAGTTAATAGTTCACCCATAGCAGCCTTTTATAGTTTTCCCCCCTTACATTTTCTCACCCTTTTTACAATTAGTCCAAACCTAACACCCATGTGCAAAGACAACACACATTACTCGTCAATGAACAAAGGTTTCAAATTGTAGTTCATAACTGTTATTGGAGCCTCAATGTTACAGATTCGGAGGTTTTCACAACTGAAATTGCGACTGCGTGAAATAAATCACTAGCATCCATCAGCCACATCAATAATAATAACAACAACATTATGGAAAGGTGTCCGTCAAACTGAATTATCTCACCACTGCAATATAATTATAAAGCAATACAACCACAACAATGATCTAAAAATAGCTTCTTCCCATCAGCACTCAAGGGCGGTTCCTTTGAATTCTGCATCATTTTCTTTCTGCCCTCTTAACCTTCACTAGCTCAAACATTATAACACCATATCACCTAGTAACCTCAATGTACATCAGAAAGGGTTTAAGCCCCCAAAGGAAAACATTTAATGATAATTCTTTCATTGACCTCGTAATCCAATTAACACTAACTGCAAAGCATATTACTACATTAACAACAATTCCACTATTCACTCTCGTTTAGTTTCCCATATACACTCTTCAACACATACATTCCTATTTGAGACACCATCAGACATTACATGTCAACGTCTCTTGCATCAAGATTGGAACCTTGATTCATTAAATCATGGGTAACTAACCTCTTCTATTAGACTCAACCCCCGTTGGTAACAACCCCACTCTTCACCAACCTCTCTAAAAGGACACGTCATCATACGAACAATCCAACATTGCAACTATGCTACCATGAAATTGATTTCACTTTCATACATTAGATACATTATTATTATAATAATATGTTCACCTGGGCACATATAAGGACATGTTCCAACAATATTGGAAGATGGTTGTGCGTCCTCTTCTTGCCTGTTACTGAGAACAGAGTTGGAAGCAGTGTTGCCACTAGTGGAAGAAGAAGTGCCCCTTTCACCAAAGCTTGAAACTTTGGATTGATTTGAATGAAATCTGTGACCTCGGCCACGACCACGACTACGACGTGATTGGGAGAAAGAGGATCCACGGTTTCCGTTCCCACCCTCCATCACTCTTCACCGCTTCACTCTCCTTGTCGACATTTTTACTTTGACTTAGTTTTAAGCTCTATTTTTTTTAGTTGAAAAAGTATTATTTTTATATTTTGCTGAAAATGATTTTAATTTTCTTATAATTTTTCCAACAAAAGTTTAATGTATATTATTGATAATTACTTTTAAATTTTATCATTAAAGGAAAAATGTAAGAAAGACAGAAATTGACTTTTTTTTTATAAACTAGATTTAAATTATACAGTTAGAAAATATAAACAAATTATATTTTTTTACAAATTAGCTTAACAAGTTATGATTTTTTTTTTCTACAAGTTATAAAAAAAGTTCGTAGAAACATTTACTTAATAAATTTAGATCGTTTCTTGTATTCAATTATCGTAGTTCTTTTTTAAGGAACTTCAAGAATATCTTTATTTAATAAATTCAGATGGTTTATTGTTTTAATGACATGTATTGAATATTTAATTATTTTATAATATTTTATTTATTTGTTTTAAATAATATGTGTCATTATTTCACTTAATTGATTATAAAATTTAATGTGTCCTGCATTTCTTTAAAAGTTTAAATATATTAAATATTTTTTTGTTAACAAACCATATTATTTTTCTTCCTGGAAGATATAAAGTATTTCTCTTGTTCTTGTTAACCAAGATAAAAGAAAATTAATGTGTTAAATAAGGATGAAAAAAAATCTGTACCCACGGATATTCGTAGATAAAATTGCAACAGGTAGGAAATTGTTATTATAATGGATATCTGTGGGTAACAGATACGGATATTTTTAATACCCGCATGTTAACGGGGCGGGTACGGGTATCATAGTATCCGTACTCGTGATACTCGTATCCGCTATACTTTAATTTAAATTAAAAAAAAATGATTAAAATATTAACATATTGATTTTGAATGAGTTATTTTTTTATCAATTAGTTTTAAAAAAAATTATTTTTTTGTAAATTGTCATTCAACACTATTTAAATGGGTTATTTAGACTTTGTTTAAAATTTATGAATGTTATGTATTATATTTTATTTGAATTTACGATTAAAATATGTTATTAAATATTTTTTTTTATTTTTTTTTAAATACCCGCAAGTACTCGTGAATATTCGTGGATATTAAAAAAATTATGTGGGTACACGCCAACGAATATAAATAAGGGTACAAAACGAATATTTATCCAACGGATAGAGTACCTGCCCCGTTAACATCCCTGGTTGTAAACATTTTTAATATCTGAATTCGAAGATTATGAATGATTTTGATTAGATGTATTATTAATTATAAGTTAAGATTTATATTTTTATATCTTTTCCATTCTTATTACTAATGAACTAAAAAATATTTAAATTTTAGAGAATTAAAAATAATATGATTTTTTTAAGAGATATATTTAATATTTTTTAGGAATTTACAGGGTATTCTAAATTTTAAATCATTTTTATTTTTATTTGCAAAATTAAATTTAACATTTGTTTAAAAATATATAATAAATAATTCCTTTTAAATATATAAGTTATAGTATAGTAAAAGTTTATGATAATTAATATTTTTAAATTATAAATTATGTTTATATTTATAATATATAGAATATAAAGTTTATAAAATTGAAAAAAGTGTTAAATTTTATTTTAAAAATGTATACTTTAAAGATAGTTGAGAGGTAAATTGTCCGTCTTATTCTATGGGTGTGTGAAATGAACTTCTTAAAAAGACAAGAGGAAGAGGCGTGAAAGTATTTAAGAGAGAGAAACATTATTGTCAAATATATTTTCCAGCATTTTACATTTTACAAGTGATATTATTTGGCAAGCTAAATTTTTTAATGCTAATCATTCACTGCTACAAAAATTTTCGTTATTATTGTCAAATTGTTATCAAAATTTCCTTATTATTGGCAAATTGTTATCAACAAAAATAAATTCATGGATAAATCTAAATTTATTGACGAATTTAAATATTTAAAATATAAATGGATATTTTTCATCAATGAATCCATTAGTAAAATTAGTTGGTAAGATCATTTGATAATTTAAAATTTGTATTGCTGATAAATATTTGTATTACCATTGGTAAATCTTGATAAAAAAATTTGAAGGAACAAAAATAATATATACTTAAAATTTATATATATATAACCATTTTTATTAATATAACAAAAGTATATATAATTTAGTATTGACATTTTCGTGTATTTTTCTCTTTACACACTAATATAATAAAAGTATATATAGTTTAGTATTGACATCTCCTTATATTTTTCTTCTTAGAAAATTGATAATTTTGAAGTTGTATTTGATATAAAACTCATTTTAAATAAGCTTTATATTTTCATCTATTTCACTCATTAATATTTCCATATTTGAGAACGTTTTTTTAGTATATAAGTTCTAGTAATTCTTTAAATAGTAAGAAAGGGTTCCTTTAATTAAACAATTGGATCCTTAGTTACTATTATGGTTCCTCTAATTCAAGAATGAGATCCTTAGTATCAGGCTTGAAGATATGTAAAGAAGTAAATCTTTATTGTTTTTATCTTTACGGGTATCTTTCCTTTTATCACTCTTTATTCTTTATCAATGTATCTATCAAAACAATAATTTATCAAAATCTAATTGAAAATTAAAAATCGTACTTACTAAAAGAAAAATCTATAATAAAGAAAAATCTACTATAATCAAGCCACAATTAAAAAATAGTTATGAAAAAACATATAGTATAATATTTTTCCTTCTATACTCATAAAAAAAATATACAAAAATTCATAAAATGAAAAAAGAAATACTAAATATCAAACTAATATTCCACTATCAAGATACAAGAAAATTACATTTTTTATCTTTAAAAATATAAGAGAATTGATGAGAAATGAGAGTAGAGAAAATGAATTTGTGTAAACTTTCAATTCTTTTTTTTCAAAAACAAAAGAAGATATGCAAGAGTAGAAAATTAATACAATAAGACAATGAAAGAGAGGAAGGAAAGTATCTCAATAAATTTTATTTTTCTCTATTATATTTAATTTTATATTTTATTATTATTAACATTAAAGACTATATTTTATAAAAGAAATAAATATTTATCTAAAATATTTATTTAAAAAAAATTACCATATGCTTTTAAAAAATTTTGATAAGATTTTCCCCTAAGTATTGGTAACTTGTCTAACATTTAATTTATTGTAACTCTTATTACCAATGGATTTTTTCATCAATAAATCCACCGATAAATTGACTTACAATTTTTTTCTAAAGTTTGTGGATATTTTTAATATATTAAAAGAGATGGGTGAGAAGAATAAGAGAGGGAGTATGAGTAAAAGAGGAGGATGAGGAGAAGCTTGAGGAGGTAGTGGATTGAAGGTTGAAATGAGCGGCTTAGGTTGAAGATCATGATTGGCTGGTCCAACCCGAAAGTCGAGACGGCCAACTCAGATCGAAGATCAAGATTGGTTGATCTTGGACGAAGGTTGAAAGTCAAAATGGATTGGTCAGATTGTTCAGTTCAGGCTAAAGGTCGAGACAAGTTGATCCAGCCCAAAGGTCATGTAACATCCAATTTTAGTAGCTTAAAACTAATAAAATAGGATGTTTCATCCAAGTGTTCAAAATAGATAAACCAATGTATAAATAATACAATCTTACAAAAGATAGGACTATAAAAATATAACATTTACACAAACCAACTAAAAACCGGTTCTAACTTTATACACAAACTAACCACTTACAACAGCTCCTACTAAAACCTTACATTGAACCTAATAGATAGCTCCTCATCTTCTAGATATGCCTCTGAAACTGCAACCATATTTGCTTCCACCGAAAAGGTGATCATCACAAAAGATAGACAAACAACACAAGACAAAACAAGACACAAAGGAAAGAGTAAGCTAATTCACAAAAGACTTAATCATATGAAAGAACAAAATTAATTTATCACACACAGTAAATCATGAGTCATTATCATTCTAGTTCATACAAAGACCCAAAAATTGACTCAATTATTTGGATACATGTCTTTGATATAGGGTAGACAAGAGGTGTGCACCCATGATGGTTTCTAGACTCTACAGAGTATAATACACAAGGGGTCATCACCCAACCACACAAGGTTAATCCTTTCAAGCCTATGACCAAAGAACAAATTCAAAGTCTAGGACCTCCTACTACTCTTATCACATAACTCATCCTACTCTATGCGAGTGTGAATGATTATTAAAGTTCAGGATACCTCTTACTAGTCATTCTTCCATATCAAGGCGTACACTAACAGTAATAACAATACGAGTTTCCCTTGAAATCCTTCACACTTCATCATGTATGCTCACCACATTATATTATGTTCAAATAATCATAATGAGAACCATAAACATACTTAACATCAACCACAAAACACCTAAGTTTCAACATAGGAAATGAATACTTGATTTTCATAGATTTGCTCACCGACACCATCCACTCGCTAGGCGAAAAGTGCACAAATGTCCACTCGCTCAACGACCAAATGACTCGCTCAATGAATAAATTGCTAGAACTCACAGAGGTAAATTCCTCCAAAATTCGCTCAGTGATTACATTCTCACCCAACGACTACAAAGTCAATAAGCTCACTGACTTTGTATTTGATCAACAAATACATTCTCACTCAACAGCTACAAAGTCAATGAACCCTTTGAAATCAAATTCGCTCAATGAGCACGTTCTCGATCAACAAGTCTACATAATTCTGCAGAATCTGATTATGTATAATTATGCCATTTCAACCTAGTCTAAGCAGTTTAGTAGTTATTCCAATTGCCAAAAACATGTCGAACTCAAAATTCAACACAACATCAGTACTATATGATCTCAAATATAATACTAAAATCAATGATTCAAACTAAGCATAATCAGACCTAAAACCCAAAATTTACACATCATATATATATATATATATATATATATATATATATATATATATATATATATATAT